>ENA-UOJR01000120-UOJR01000120.1-human-gut-metagenome-genome-assembly--contig:-C115P-NODE-120-length-116298-cov-38.009687_pt1 | contig 116298 bp, 94 predicted proteins | sample MGYA00242354_ERZ723901 | MGnify/ENA metagenome assembly ERZ723901
TATAATCGTAGAATTTTCTTTACTGTAATCTTCGCCCACACCAATGTCCGCATCCGCTAACAGTTTGCCATAGAGATATTCTGTCCATGGTCGAGTGGATCGACTATATCCAGAACACCCCTCTGTCAAAGGTACGGCAGGAGCATTCCGATATCAAAGATAGTGGAGAGCTCCTTGATGCCGTACTTGCTGTTGGCAGTGCAGGACATTTCCCTCCCGACAATTGTAATGCTATGCTCTTACTTCTTTATCAGCTAACGCTTCCATTGATTGTTATAATCATAGAGTTTTCTTTTCTGTAATCTACGCCCACACCAGTGCCCGCATTCGCTAACAGTTTGCCATAGAGATATTCTGTCCATGGTCGAGTGAATCGACTATAGCCAGAACACCCCTCTGTCAAAGGTACGGCAGGAGCATTCCGCTATCAAAGATAGTGGAGAGCTCCTTAATGCCGTACTTGCTGTTGGCGGTGCAGGACATTTCCCATCCGACAGTTATAATGCTTTGCTCTCTTTCCTGATACTTATAATCATTGTGTTTTCATTCCTACTTGTGATTCTGTGAACTTTTTTCTGCAAAGTTGTTGCATCCATCACCAAATTGGCAAGTCGTTCTCAGTAAACAATCTTCCTTTTCCTTGAAAAGAGTATTGTCCACTGAAGACTTGCTGTATTGGTTTGGCTGCACTTTGTAAAACAGAAAAAACTTCCCGATCACAGTCCGAAAGGACTTAACAAAAGGGAAACAAAATCAGAGTGCAGTATGAACACAGTGAATGTTTACATCAAAGGTCAGGAAGACAAGGAACTGATTAGTTTCTTGCGATATTTTCCCTCACGCATCAAGAACATAGGAATGGACGCAGTTTTTGACCGTCAGATTGTCTATGACTACAAGGATGGCCGCAACCACCTGGAGGTGGCCAAATGCGTGGCAAAGTTCCTCGTAAAGAAGTTTGGTCGTAAGATATGCAATGTGGTATTCTCGTGCATCCCTGCAAGTAGTCCGGAACGTAACGAAATGAGAAACAGACATTTTTCCGAGCTTGTATGCAGGTTTTCCGGAACCATTGACGGGTTCTCTCACGTGAGTGTCATCGGTGAACGTACTGCAGTCCATGGAACAAAGATAAAAAAGGAAGAGCGTGCCAAACGGATAAATGAGCAGAACAACATTGAGATTGATGCTGATTTCTTCAAGAACAAGGAGGTCTGCATTTGGGATGATGTAGTCACAACGGGTGCATCCTTTAATGCCTATGTCTCCCAATTGGAACAAGCCGGAGCTCATGTTACAAACGGCATCTTCCTTGCTAAAACAAGCTATAAATACGTACTAAAATGACAATTATGAATGATTTGAAATTTGACAGGACAGTCTCAGTTGCTTTTACAGGACATCGGTTCTATGACTTTTCCCAAAGGAAATTTATTCAGGAACGCCTTACTTCGGCAATATCTGAAGCCTATGACCATGGCATCATGAATTTCATTTCCGGATTTGCTTTGGGAATAGACCTGATGGCAGCACAGTTGGTACAATCGCTGAAATGTAATTTGCCCGGAATATCTCTGACTGCAGCCATACCATTTGAAGGCCAGGCAGAAAGATATAATATCTATGATAAAAGAGTTTATAGACGGTTGCTTGAACTGGCTGATAAGGTAATTGTGCTCAGTGACTGCTATTATCCGAGGTGCTTCCTTGACCGGGACGAGTTTATGGTTGAGAATGCTTCATATCTCATTGCCTATTATGATGGCCGTGAGAAAGGTGGAACATACTACACCGTTAAAAAGGCACGAGCGAGGGGCATCCCGATTATTAATGTGTATTGATTTTAAATGGAACGAGTATGAATGAAATTTTTGATACTGTTATTGTCTTTTTCGTCTTCCGTCTTTTCTTCTACATCGTGGAAGTATGGTGGAATGGAGATGAACGGAACGATTTCAGAAGAGACAGATAGCAATCTTGATATATAAGTCAAGTACAGGTGAGTAGGAGTGGTCTTGCCATCAGCTTCTACAGGACAATCACGCTTTCATTGCAGGGATAGGTTTTTATCCTTGCCGTGTCTTTGCGTATTTTGGTGAACGAAACTTCGGTATAACCCGTTATAACTCCGGAGTACCATGTCTTTTGATAGACAGAATATTGTCAATCAGAAGTACTTTCCCGTCCGATAACGTGAGTGCTCTTGTCACCTCTTTGTATTTCTTGGCTGTGCCTGTTATTGACACATATTTGCCTCCATCTTTTTGAGTATCAGGTACGAAATACACGAAAGTGTATTCTTCCTGTCTCGGAATCTGTTCAATGACGCGGGTGAGTTTTCTTGTAAGACTTGCCATCTCATCATCAGAAAGGAGCTTCTTGGGAGTAGTCAGCCTTGCTGTTTCGGCTAACGCTTCATCATGTCCTGTGAGAGCGGCAAACGGGGCAAACTGGGCGGCACGGTTCTCCATGGACATAGGTGTCCTGTTCTTTGAAACATGATGTGGCAGGTTGATTATGTCGTCATATTTACTCATGATGTCCTCCAATCTGTTGGTTACGTTCTTTTTGGGTAGCTCCATCGGCATAGTTGATGCCTTTCAGGATAGCATTCTTCCCAAATTTCTTCTTTATACTCAGGATAGCTTCCTGACGTCTGCGTTCCTTCTCAGCCTTTTCCTCGTCAGCTTTCCGCTGTTTTTCTGACTCTTCGGGGTCAGTAAAAAGATCGAGCTGAACGATTTTAGGCTGTTTTTTATACTGCTCCTCATGGATGAGGTGATTCACTGACATGTTAATACGGCGCACGAGTAGGACAGGATTCACTATTCGGTCGTACAGCTCAGCCACCTTTTCGGAGATGATGCTGCCTGCCGAAGTCGGCTCCTCGATATTGATGGTGCCATGAGCATGGATCGGCACCTGTCTGCCGTAATGGTCGGTTGTAATCTTACCATGATACTTCTCCCTAATTGAAGGGTTGGTCAACGATTCGATGTCGTATCCCACGGTAAGCACCAACTGGTCGGTGAGCAGCCTCTTGTCCACAAGGTCGAGCGACACACTGTCGGCCATTTCGAGTAACACATTACGGGCCATATCTGTAGTGTAAGCCGACTGAAGTACCTGTCCTGAGCTCAATGACTTGCTTTCAGGCCGATAGGCTTTCACATACTCCATGGTAACAGGTTCCCATCCCCAGGCATGGTCAATAAGCAGTTCAGCATTGACTCCAAACATCTGGTACAGGAATCCCTCATGTTCAATAGAGCATCTGGCCACATCACCCATCGTCAGGATATTGTACTGAGCCAGGCGGTTGGCAATGCCTTTGCCTACTCGCCAGAAGTCAGTGAGAGGCGTGTGCTCCCAAAGCATCCTGCGGTAAGACATTTCATCCAGCTCGGCAATGCGTACACCGTTCTCGTCGGGCGGCATCTTCTTGGCCACAATGTCCATGGCTACCTTGCACAGATACATGTTGGTACCTATTCCTGCCGTAGCTGTAATGCCTGTTTCCGAAAGGACATGACGGATTATTTTCATCGCCAGCTCATGAGCAGTCATCCTGTAAGTTGCAAGATAGGTGGTAGCATCTATGAAGACCTCGTCGATGGAATACACGTGGATGTCATCCGGACTGATATACTTCAGGTAGATGTCGTAGATTCTTGTACTGTATTCTATGTAGTGAGCCATGCGGGGAGGAGCCACTACATAGTCAATGGCAAGGCTTTTATTGCTGTCCAGTTCCTTCTTTGAATAGGATTTTCCAGCATTACCACGCTGTCTGTTTGCTAAACTGACTTTCTCAATCACCTCGAATAAGCGAGGACGGCCCCCGGTACCATACTCCTTTAATGCCGGTGAAACAGCCAGGCAGATGGTCTTTTCCGTTCGTGAAGCATCGGCCACGACAAGGCATGTGTCGAGCGGGTCCAATCCCCGTTCAACACATTCCACTGAAGCATAGAATGATTTCAGATCTATGGCTATATATTGTCGTAATGGCTCTGTACTCATTATATTTCCGGAAAACGATACAAAGATAACGAGAATCCTCTAAAATTCTTGAATATTGTTATTGCTTATCAGTTATATACAGCCCATATCTCACTCTTACATGCAGTTCCGGACTGATTTTCACCTGTTATATGTCTGCCTTTAAGCACATCCGCTGTCGTGTCAGAGGAAAATTTTTCAGCGAAGTTATCTTGGATCTGTCAAACTGCAAGACGTGTCCGGTGAACAATCTTCCTTTAAGTGACAGGCACTTAAAGAGTATTCTTCACGCCATTCTTGCCTTATTTGCCTTCTCCAAACTTCTGATGCAGAAAAATCTTCCCGACACACAGCTGAAAGGTTGTAACAAAAGGGAAATAAATAATTTACATATTATGACAGCAACAAAATTCAACAATCGTCTGATGACCGCAGAACTGAGAGAGGCTCTGAGTGATTATCCCCTGTATTCACAGGACGCAAAAGGAAAGGATGCACTTTGCATCGCAGTGTTTCACCTTGGCAATATCCGTTGGTATATTATGGAAGGACAGCCCGAAGGAGATGACTTCACCCTATATGGTATAGTGGTTGGTCTACATGAAACAGAGTACGGCTACATGTCAGCATCTGAAATGGCCGATGTCACTTATGATGCGAGTAAGTACGGACTCGGCTTATTGAAGATAGAACAGGATAGGAGTTTCAAACCTTGTGCCCTCAGAGAGGTAAAGGATAAAGAACTTCAGTCTTTCTTATCAAGACTTTATGATGAAAACTAATGTATAACTTAAAAATTGGACAGCTATGAAGATTATTGTTATGGATTGCGCAAATGTCCGCATCGATGTTTTGAACGTTCCGGAGAATATGGTTGGAGAGGACGTTGAACTTTTCCTTGTAGAGCACGACTACTCCTTGAATAACATTTCATGGATGGCAGTTCCTGCAGATTATGTTCCGGTGCAGTTTCATAAATTTGGCATAGATGAAGAGAATGGCAAGGAGGTACATGAACAAAGGGATACCAGGTTGAAGAATTTTTCAATCTATGATAGCGTGCAGGAGGTAAAGCATCGCGAACAGGAAGAGCTCGTTTCTGCAATTCGCCAATATGGTGAGAAGGTTGCCGATGGCTATGAATGGCACTTTGAGGGTGATTGCCCGATAGTGGCAGCGTATGACTATGATGAGCCTTGTGATGTGGTAATCCTTGCAGTGAGGGTTAGCAATGATGGAAGAATAACCATCATAGGAGATGAGAAAAACGACCGGGGCAATGAACATGAGATTGATGCCGATGATATATTTGCTGGCCACATTGATTTCATTACGTCGGAAATTGAGTGATAAGAACAAAGGAACAGGAGCCACAGGGATGGTCTTCTGTTCCTTTACTCGTTGCAGTCTTACGGTTATAGCTGCTATGCGGATAAACCTTAAACACTCAGATGTCTATTTCCGTAAACCTTGAAAAGCGTCTTCCGTCCCTTTCTATAGTCTCGAAAAACATTTTTTCCGGTCTGACCCAATAGGGTTTTTCTCCATAGAGAGCCTGATATACAACCATCCGCTCCTGAGTTTCACTGTCAAAAGCGGAATGGATATATTTATAGGTACCACCCTTGAAATGACGGAAATATCTTTCTTCTTTCTTAGGAAACTCCATCAGCATCTTCATGGCCAAGGGTGCATACCAGGTCTTCACTTCCTGTTCTGTGGGAGTATGCGCACCCGGGAAATGATGGGAATTGTTGTAATGCTCCAGGAACATGGGCTCATAGTGAGCCAGTCCGTCCTGTTCGCCGAATAGTCCCCAGACACGGTCTCTGTAATACGGATTACAGCAGTCAAACTGAATCTTTTCGAGTTCGGCAAACTCCTCGATTAAAGCTTCATCAATGACTAGTGTCTGATTGCCGTCCTTGCGTGGAGCTTTGTACTGATGCTCACCGATTCTTTCTTTTAAGAATTTCGTCATCTCAAAGTGCGGATTGCCAAGCAATGCCGGGATGCCGACTATCGGGGCGAGAATCTGCGCAAGAAAAGATCCGCAGCTGTTACCCAGCAGCAGGTCGGGCGATTCCTGTTCAATGATGGAGCGTACCTGTTTTAATGCCTCCTTGGGATGAAGCGGAAGGTCGGGTGTTAAGACGGAGGCATGATTTTCAAATGCTTCTTTCAGAGCAACTGCCATCGGACAACTTCCTGTGGCAAAGAATCCGTGAAGGAAAAGTATCTTTTTCATTATAGTCAGCTTTTATTCACATCTTTCGATGTATCCTCTTCATTTTTCTTTTTGATAGGTCCGGAATGGTTTCCTCTATTGAGTTTGATGCCATGCTTGTTCAGAATACGGAACACAGAACTTCTGCTTTTGAAGCCGCTTGCTCTCCATATCTCATCTATAGGATGACCGGCTGCATACAGATTGATGACTGTCTTTTCTCTGTCGAGCTTTTGTAATTTTGTGGAAGAAACCTTCGGTAATGATGCAATCATCTTCGCCTGCAGGTTCACCACATGCTCGGCAGTCTTTCTCAAAGCAAGTACTTCTTCAGGTAAGGCACCCATCATTTCCAGCACATCCGATGGCTTGGTTTCAGGAAAAAGCTGGTTCTTGGAATCAATCCGGTCGTGTATGCTTATGACGCGAATAGCTTTTACCCGGCAAAATTCCAGGAATGTAGCCAGTTCTCGACTGCCACGGATGGCATTTGAAAATTTGGGGATAACAAGTTCATCTCCCCTTTGCAGGGCAACCATGAGTTGCTTCCAAAGCGGTCTGTTGCGTTCGTTCTCATCGCACTCCTCAATAATGCGTATACATCCGAAGTTATTCATCCACTCCCTGTCTTCTTCCAGTTTGTCATACTGGGATATTGCCATGATGTAACCTATCTTTGCCATATTATAAAGGTTTTGACTGATAATCAAACAGTTTTCTTATCTTGTCTTGAAAAATATATAGTATAATAATTCTCCAAGAGTATAATGAACACTACTCTGATGCAAAGGTATAAATTATATTCATATTAGTAATCATACTGATATGGCAGTTTTATGATTGGCTTTTCTTTTCCCAAATTCCTATTACTAATGGATATACATTATAAATCATACTATTATGAGTATGAAATATAAATTAGTCTAAACTGGATATTTTATACTGACAATGTGGTATTTTATCTGTACATTTGCCACATAATAAACAAAAATATGCCAATGATATATAGAAATTTAATCGGTCAGAATCACTGTAATAGCGGTTTGATTGGTATGTCTGACGCAGGTTCAGGAAAACAAGTGAAAGAAAGTAAATCAAGTGAAAGAAAAAATACTCAAATGAGTTTAATCTTTCACTTGATTTTTTTATGCTCTATACTCTTGTTTTACTCATGCAATAATCATGAGAAATATGATTTTGAGTCCTCTGATGAAGCTTTGAATGAATACGATAATCTTTATAAGACTGTCAGAGCACAGGGAACATGTAATGCCGAGCAGCTTGCCTCATTTATCAATCTGTGGTATGAATGTTCAGACACAGTATACAAATTCATTCAGAAAGACCCTTCGTTTACGGCTCATGCCGATCTGACCATGAGGTTTGACAGTATAACGGATTCCATTCGCACGAGGCTGATGGAGCTTGCGGACAACTTTACGCTAAGTGATGTGACATACGTCAAACTTCATACTTCTATCTATGGTCAGGATAAGGAACTTGACTCATTAAAGCGACAGGCAACAGTATTCTTTTCCTCATTGGACAGCATTCCTGTATATACCGGGAATATTAGAGACTTGCTTGCCGATTACTCAAAGTTTCTGCTTTCATATAAATTACATGGGGTACACTCAGAAGATGCGCTTTTTCGATTTATCCGTATGGAAGACTTCTTCTTCCGAAGCTTTCTTGCTTCCATTGACGAGTGTTCAGCTTTGGGTATGGCGGATATTACTGATATGACGGCCAATATTTGTGACAGCATTTATAAGGAAGCATCAAATGGTAAAATCAAGGCAGATGAAACTATTACCTATATGTCCATGAGGACAGGTCGCCGTCTGCTTCTGAATGCCAAAGTCTGTCATGAGAAACTGAAACGTGGTATAGTAAAGGATTCGCAATATGCCAATGCTTATTTGTGGATGATGCTACAACCTTATCTCTCGATAGATGCCCTTGCCATAACAATGCTGACACCGGAACAAATTCGGCTTATGACGGATATGGCAAAGGATTATCCGGCTATTATTTCCAGATTGGACAGCAAACACTTAATTGACCGGGATGTGTCCACAAAAATTCCGAATCAGCTAATTCGATTATACATATCAACCATCTAATCAAATAAATATCATGTTACAGGAAGCTATTTTAAAATTCAGATCATCTGGTCCCATATTATTGCCAGCCATTATTGATAATTACTGGCTTGGGGAAATCAAGACTTACGAAGATTATGCCGTACTCCCTTATGAAGTACACGAACCTCAGCCTCTCGAAAAGGTTCTGGACATGTTTGAGATGAATGCGGACCTTGCCATTCTTTACCACATAGTGCCATCATCCGCTACCGCATACGGACATGAATGCTGCGCCTACTGTTATCCGGTGACGGAACGTATGTTCAAGATAAACTGCAAGACACATACGGACGGTCTTATCCATGAGTTGTATGTTACTATCTACAATTCCATTGAGGTTATGTCTGCTGACATTTTTGAGGATTTGCGACTACATGAACGTCGTGGAAAATTTATAGAAAAGCGAGAGCATGTCCAGATAATGAATGACTTCAACTGCGGACTTTGAATGAACAGGCAGACGTATTACCTCATTGCAGACATCATACATAAAAACAGGACATGGATAAAGGTTATCGGCACAGAGAAACTGGTAGAGATGCGAATACTTCAGGATGGAATGTTGAAGCCGCTACTGTTTAAAGCAATCACTTTGAAAAGCTATAGGGAACATTACTGTTTCAAGAGATCCTGTACCTGGAATATCAATGAATACGATTTGAGCATGGGATTGTTGGCTCTTTGTAAAAAAGATCCTTCAGCCTCTGAACGGATTAAGCATGATGAACTCACTTTGCGTGATGTCGAATACATTATAGAGAAAGCTTCTTTCGGTATAATAAAACTTGAACTTGACGATTATGAATACTAACAGGAAAATTTATGTTTTTTACTTTATAGTCATCCTGCTGGCAGTACTGGCGATGATGGTATTTGACCTGAATATAATAATCAAGGCTATACTGTGTTTCCTCATATTCTCTTGCCTGATGGTTATGAGAAGCATTAAAAGAGCCTATGACCTGGCCGATGATATTGACCCTGATACGTTTGAAAAGGTGACTTCATTGACTGATGATTATGCCATAGGAGATGAGAAAAGGAATCACGATTCCAATTTGGATTCTTATCTGAATCTTCTCATCGAAACGGATGAGGAACTTTCAAAAGACCCTACTATTGACCAGAAATCGTTCAGCTATAATGTCCAGTTGAACAGGCGCATCGCTGAACGGTTGGAGTCAATCCAGAGAAAAGAGCAAGAACACGTTGAGAATACAAATAACTAAATGGATTCACTATGATACATACATTAACCATCATCCGTTTTTTGTTCCCGTTTTTGCTTCTCCTGGCATTCTTCTGTTTATACAAGAAACAGTACCGCTGCATGAAAAGCTTCATGTGGAGGATGGTCGTATTTGACAGTGCAAGAAAGTTTTATGTAAGTATTATGATGCTTGCACTCATCTTCATTAACTGGTGCTGTTGTATGACAGATCCGAATCTGGCTGTTGGACTGTCAAGCATCCTGACGCTGGCACTTTTGAACAGAAGGATTGCCGATAGTACCCTTCATATTCTGCATGAAAGGAAACGGTTTTGGTATATCACACTCCTGATAGCAGTGGTATGTTATGCCATCCCTTATATGAACAGTGTGTTCCAGCTTTTTTTCCTGCTAAGTGTGGCAGCTGTCTTTTATCCGTCTGAAAGAGTCCTTCAGCAGAAAAGCGTACTTGAAGACTGCGACAGTTTTAAAAGCCAGGTTGAATGGATAATGAAGAACTACTATTAATGCCACTTACATGTGGAATATATATTCTTTGCTTGCTTGTTTTCCACTTTTTAAATGTAATCTAAAAATGACGCAAATGACTAACAATAAAAACAATTCTGCTTCTGAATTGAATGACCCACAAGGCATAGACCGCTCTTTGTTGGAGTATCTGAAGCCTAAATCAGAAGACCGTTACAGTAAATTGGAAGCCTATTGTGATCTGCTCACAAGAGCGACATCAGGAACATACTCCACATCTGTTGTGGTAGGAAATCTGAGAATACTCCCCGGCCAGTTTGTTGCCACCATATCTGAGCTTGCGCGGAAATGGCAGTGGCAACGTGCAACAGTCCGTCAGTTCCTGACCGGTCTTGTCAATCTGGGCCATCTTAACATGGAGCAGTATTCAAAAAGCTACGTGTTTTCTGTAAGCCAGAAACAACGCCTTTCTCTCTTTGTTGAGACACCGTCTGATATATTGGACTTTAACGTACTTCAGTTTGTGCGGTTCCTTAAAGGACGCAATACTTCCAGTCAGGTTGCCCAATCCTATAATTGTTATTTCAATAAAGTAATGGAATTGGCGGTAACGGAAAATGACGGAGGCAGACCTGATTGTCATGTTCTGAAACAGCAGAGTCAGGTATTCGATTCATTGGTAAAGTCCATATTTCAGATATTGAAAATGGAGAAAGAAATGCCTGAAGAACTGTCGGGTTCCATTGATCTTCTCTTTGGTAAAGACCATGTCTGGGACTGGCAGAAAGTAATAGACATCCTTGGCATTCTGGTTGTTGCGATACGTGAAAACAAGAAGCCCAGTTATATGGCAGAAACCGTGTCCTGTTATACGAAGGCAGAGATTATTCTCCTTGACAGCATCTTTGAATACTATGTATCTGACCAGGGATCATTTTATTACGATGACCCTCCTCGGCCTGATTTAAGCCCCGTGGGGAACAAAACGGATTATAAGCCTGGGGGTACTTCCTCTGTTGAAAACGGAACGGATTAAACGCCTTATTAACGATGCACGGCATGTAATACGCTTTTGTACACTTCGTCTTTGTCCCGCTAACGGATGGAGGTAACGACAGGCAGCGTGCTTGCACGTGCCACTTTTTTACAGTCTCAGGAAGCCTAATACCCCGACCGCTATGAAGCGGTGGGAGGGCTGACCAGATAAACAGCAAGCTGGGTCAGTTTTCTAAATGTGCGTATGACCGCAAAGGAGACTGAAAAAAGCTCAGAATAACGCAAAAAATAAAATTGTCATTATGGGTACTACATCAAAACAAGTCATGGATATAAAGACTTCCAAAGGGCTCTCACAGACGAGCAATGAGGAGTTACGTGCCTGGACGGATAAGGGATGGGAGCAGGCTATGCGTGAGGGTAACTATGACCGCAGCCGTGAACATCTTAATTTCGAGGTCCAGAAAGGTGGCATAGTCACACCGATAGATAAGAAGCGTCCGCTGACAAAACGTATGGCAGAAAACCTTGCGTCACGTGGCATCAAGGATCCGAATGAAGGGCTAGCCGAGCCACGTTTCCGGACAGTGGTCAACTTCATATTCGGGGGCTCAACCGACCGTATGCGTGAGCTGACCTTCGGCAATCAGAGAGTTGACTTTGAAAGTAAAGGAGGTAACGAACATGTACGGCGTATGCCGGAAATAGAAGAATGGGCTCGTGACATTTATCGCTTCGTGGCAGATAAATATGGAGAGGAAAACATCATTTCCTTTATAGTCCACTGTGACGAGAAAAACCCGCATGTTCACTGTGCTCTACTACCGGTAGACCAGAACAGCAAGTTTGCTTTCAAGCAGATTTTTCATGGACAGAACCGTCTGGAGTTTAAGAATTATATGCTTGCCCTGCACGATGAACTTGCAAAGGTCAATGAGAAATGGGGGCTTACAAGAGGGGTATCGGTTGTGGAATCTGGTGCGAAACATCGCTCCACAGAGGAGTACCGAAGATGGTTGGCCAACGCCTGTGTGACACTTGAAGCCCAGTTGGAGAACAACAGCAAGTTGCTGAAGTCACTGAACGAGGAACTTGCAACAGCCCATAAGAAACAGAAGTCATTTACGACTATGATTTATAATCTGAAGACGGAGAAAGACCGTCTGGAAAATGAACTCCGTCCTCTTCGGGCAATGCAGGCCAACAGCGAGAGTATCAGTGCGGAGATTGCACGCAAAATTCAAAGTCTTGAATACCAGAAGGCTCAGGTCGAAGCTAAACTGGCAGACAAGGAAAAGAAACTTAATGAGACTAACCGGTTACTTGAAGCTCTTCGTGAGGATAAGGCTAACATCGAGCAGCAGGCCAGGGAACTGGAAGACAAGGCCAATCAGTCTGAACTTTCATGGGCTCATAACATGAGCTATCACTTGAACGGTGCAATGCTTGACACAATGTCACAGGAGTTCACATCCCGCTATCACCATCTGCCGGAGGAAACAAAATCCATGTTTGACGATACACTGCTCTGTCAACTGGCAGAACAGGGGAATCATGTTGTCATGGTTGCCTTGAACCTTGTGTGCGATTATGTGGACGATGCAACGACTATTGCTCAGACTCATGGAGGTGGCGGTGGCCCCTCCACCGGTTGGGGAAGACGGCCGGAAGATGATGACCGTGAGTGGGCACGTAGGTGTCTGGCAATGGCACGCAAGATGTGTGCGCCATCTGTCAAACGGAAAAAGAGAATGTAAAGGTAAGCCTTTTGGCTTATGACAGTATCAACAATTAAAGTACAAACTATATGAGAAAGAATATTCTTATGTTTTTAACGGGATGTCTAGCTACGATGACAATCTCTGCAAGTAACACCCATCATAATGCTGACAGCATTTATAAGCAGAATACTTTCAGTCAGGAGCAGATGCTCTTGCCTATGAATCCTACATATCTGAAGAATGTAAGCGAAGCAGCCAACTGGGGTAGAAATTGGTTTATAGAAATTAAGGGCGGGGCTTCAGCTTTTCTCGGATCACCCATTGGTTGCGGTGATGTGTTCGATCGAATAACACCAGCCTTGCAGGTCGGCGTTGGGAAGTGGTTCACACCCGCAATCGGTGGACGTGTAGGTTTTCAGGGACTGACGTTCAAGAACGCTGAGTTCAAATCCATGAAGTATCAGTTTTATCATGCAGACTTGATGTACAATCTGACTTCCGGACTCCGTCAGAATGAGTACGGACTCTCTCTTTGGGATATTGTTCCTTATGTGGGAGTGGGTATGATTCATAATGCGAACTGGTCTGATCCATGCTCATGTGGAAGAGGTTCAGATGGCAGCCGTCCGTTCGCCTTTACCTATGGACTAGAGATAGGTTACAGAATTGGCAACAGGGTAAAACTTGTTGCCGGAGTCAGTGGACTGACTACAGCCCAGAATTTTGATAATATGGGTAGCTCTATAAAATTCAAGGATAATATGCTTACTTTCTCAGCCGGTCTTTCCATCACATTAGGCAAGGCTGGATGGAAGCGTGTGGTTGATGCAACACCTTATATCGAGCAGAATGCTTATCTCAAGGATTACATCTCCTATATGAAGGATGAGAATATACGATTGCAGAAAAAAATGTCTGGAGATAAAGAGGTACAGACAGTCTATCCCAAGAATAACTATAGTGGGCTTAACTCACTAAGAGCGCGGTTGTCCGGGAAAAAGTCTGGCTCACCAGAAAGCAAATCAGGTATTGACGGTATAGCTGAAAACTCGGCTGATGATGCTGAAATCGGTCTTGTGGATACGCATGTACAGACTGGAAACTGCCACTTGGATTCGCTTTTGTCTGCCGGTCAGAATGTATCTGATGATCTTATGTCTGCAAATAATAATGCATTGGACTCAATTGCAATTTCAGGTCATTCTAAGATAACTGTGGGTGTTCCAGTGTACTTCTTCTTCCAGCTAAATTCTGATAGGCTTGTAGATGAATCCCAGATCGTGAACCTTGATGACATTGCAAAAATATCCAAGGCACATAATTTAAAAGTGGCCATATCCGGAGCAGCTGATAGCGCCACTGGTACACAGTCCATCAATCAGGAACTTGCTCAGCGTCGTGCCAGATATATTGCTCAAATGCTTGTGGATAAAGGGGTACCCGAAAGTCTCATTCATACGTACAGCTTTGGTGGAATAGATAAATATAAGGCTAATGACTCAAACCGTTTTACGGTGGTCATGCTTACTGAATGATAATAGATAATACGAAACTTTTGCTAAAAAGTCGTGAGACTTTGATTTGTATTTTATCCATCAAATTATGGTTTACATAGAGAAGGTATGCTCGGATTTTCCTTGCATACCTTTTGGGACTAATTTGGAGTTTGTTTATTATTGTATGTACAAAATAGAAGTATAGAATAGGCTCTGTATTTATACATATAATTATATGTTCCTACTCTTTATATTATTAATTCTATTATCTTAAAGTATATATTATAATCATTTGTGACATAGCTATTTATCTGAAATTATTTAGCATTTACTTTTATGCCCACAAACCGTTTTTTTAAATTTAGGAGTTTTATTATTTTTAGATATGGCAGTTTCAATGTCACTACTACATTTGCAATTTGTTAATATTACCAGTGTCTTATTGAGGTCTTTATATTCCTCTTTAAGCTCTTTGAATTTTGAACTACAACCACCTCTGTGAACATCAAATACCCAAAATACAGACAAGCAAGGATTGGTTGCATTAATGTATTGGATAAACTTTTTCTTATACTCATGACGTTTCTTGTCTTGTTGAATTTCATTATTGTTAAGTAATTTAAGTTCTACCATAATGGGTTTACACAAACCGTATCTAATAAGTAGGTCTGTACGCTTATTATCCTGAAGAGTAACCTCCCTGTCTATTCTAACAGCTTCTAATCCCATCTGGCAACACTTGTTTATAATGGTATTTTTCAACTCTCTTTGAATAAAATCCTCAGTTAAAGCATCTGGACGAACTAATGTGTATATACCTTGGTCTTGTATTTCCTTTTGTACTTCACAATAAATAATGTTAAAATAACGCCTTAGATCACCATCATTTCGGATACTTAAATATGATTCTTCAATACATCTGTTATATAGTTTAATGGCTTTACCAATGTTTGCTTTTTCATTTCTCATGAATAGCATTTCAGCATTGTTCATTATATTGGTTGCGAGATAACTTGCATTTTCCGCATTATATTCTTCTATCTTGTGCCTTAACATTGAGATATAGTCAATATCATTCATATTTATAAAGAATAAGTATATCTGATTAAATAGATAACTTGCGTATGCCTGAGTGTTTGGGCTTTTGCATAATTTTAATCCTTCATCAAATAATTCCATCATTTGTGAAGTCAACGTTTCATTATCTTTTATTTCCATGAAACACCTGAACATTTTGGGATTAGGACTAATTATTTCAGATTCTTCAATTGAAATGGCACGAGCATGCCCTGTTTCATTATGGGGAGTTTCTATGACATTATTTTTTAAATATTCAATTCGCCATTTTATAGCATCAGAATCTTGAAACTTTTCTATCAATATGGCATTACACTGCATCTTTATGCTTGTAATACCTTCATCTTCAAGTGAATCAAATAATTCCTTGTATTTGGTTATATCCCAATCATAGTCTCTCTTCGATATAATGTCCAGCGCTTTAGATGCAGCAATGCTATGATCAAGGTCTGGACATTCAATATATTGTTTTATATACTCTTCCAACTTATAATGCAGTGCATCAATACCATAGTCAGTGATACACATACATATGTCGTCAGAACTAATATTCATAAAATCATCTTTTCTATTCTTCCACCATTCTACAAGTTGTTGTTTTTCATCATCACTAATGCAGCCAATAACAGACTTGTAAATATTTCTTATTTCGTTGGTGTCATAATTCCTCGTAACACAAAAATATGGTAGAGTTTTAGCAAGAATTATTCTGTAACGATTTAATAAATCATTGATGCCTAAATGGTATAGAACCTTTATAAAAGAAGGTATTTTAGGTAATGACCATGATAATGTGAAGGAATTATGTGTTTTCCTTTCCAATATCATTTTATCCAAATCAAGTTCATCAAAAAATGCTTTTATAATATCTATCAAAGAATCCGTATTTTGGGCTTTTACAAATTCAATATTATCTGATAATTTATTTCCAGCCTCATATTTATCATATTGAGAAACATTGGTATCACTAAGGACTTCAATTGCTTTTATAAGTTGTTCGCTATGCGAATCTTTTTTCTTTTTTTCTGCTTTAATGGATTCTTCATCCCATCTCTTAAATGTATCGGCGTAACGGTCTATATACTCTGCAATAGAAACCTTCTTTTCTTTTTTATTCCTGATTTTGTTAGTAAGTTGGGTGATAATATTTGTTCTCCTGGCCTTCATATTTGCCTGTAACAATAACTTATCTACAGATGATATAAGTTCATAATCAATAAGTTCTGCATCAAAATGCTTTAGTAAATATTCTAATTCCCAATCATTATCAAAACTTGTTATAAACAGGGTACCTGTTGTTTCTTCAATTAGTATTTTTTTTATAATTGAATTTATCTGGTTATAATTAGAGTATGAATTATTGGAGATATAGCTTGCTATGATTTTTGTTATTAGTTCTTTACTTTCAGTATCTTTATTCCAAACTATATCAAATTGTTTTTTTATGTATAATTCATAACAAACAACTAATGCCCCCTTTTTATTAAAAAACTCATTTAGTTTGTTATCTTCTAAAATTCTATTGTATGCATAAATAAGTATATCAAGTTCCTCTATACATAACACCGCATTTATTGCATAAGGATTACTTACATAGCATCCATTTAACCAGCAATCAACAACGTCATTGTCTGCAATTCTCATATATCCTGTCACTTCACAATACTTTTCTTTTATTTTGTTTGTAAAGCCACTATAAGATGCTGATAATCGTATAAGTTCGTCTGCACATTTAAGTGTACTATACAAATTTAAAGCCGCAAGTTTTTTTTCGTTATCTTCAGTTTCCATTAAGTCATTTGCAGCTAGTCTCCAATAATTATAAATGTCTTTACTTTGTTTTTTCGCTTCAACAATTGCATCAAGAGTAACAGTAACATTAGATAATTGTATTTTGTTGAGTTTGTTATGTGATAATATTATTTGACTATCACAATTTTTTGTATAACATTCTTGCAATAAATTGCTCATAGAGCTTTTCCACGTGATATATGCAGGTACTTGTTGATAATGTTCGAAGATAATTGAAAACAGTTCTTCTTTTTGTTGAAATGATAGGACAGAAGGATCAACGTATTTTAATAGATTTTCGAATGCTCCATTCTCCAAATTTGATTCGTATGATATAATGAGTTTGAAGACATTGATAAAAGTGTGAATTCTATCTTTTGAATATGATATGTGTGGAATTACATCATACCAGTTAGGATATATATGTTTCAGTTCTTTATGTACAGCAACATCATAAAGTACACTTTCTATATTATCTTGCCTACATAGTTCCTTTGCTGCAAGATATTCTTGCAGTTCAGTGTTCTCAAATTGTAATGTTCCATCCGTATCCTTCAATATACGACTCTCAAAATACAATAAATCGAAATTAGCAATGAACATCTGCGTCATATTACCTTTTATTTCGTCAAGTATGGTGTATAACTCATCTTTTGAGATTTGGTCTTTTCGGCTTATCTCCATAACGAATGCCACTTTCTCCAGGACTCGCTGAAGAAGGATTCTTATACTTTCTGTATTTTGTATTCCTTCTCGAGCTTCTATAGCAGCCTTTATTGAACAGACAATCATATATTCAAATAATTCACCAATATTTAAGCACTCTCCTTTTTGTTTGATATATTCTAATAAGAATGTTAAATATCTGGGAATAGTTATAAGTTCTTTTATTTTAGGGCTTTTATTTATATTTTCTAATGTAGCCTCAGAACAGTTACCGCTTATAACGTCCATTACATTCCTTTCGCTTAGTCTGCATATTTCGATGAACTTTAAATGCTTACAATCCGCAAAATGTCGTGCATAAGGAGCTATATAATGTTTTCTGCAAGTGAACAGCAGCTTAACTTTAGGATTTTCTTTCTTATAATGCTTGATTGATTGCAGTACATTGTAGAATGAATATCCTTCGACTTCATCTAATGCATCTATGATACAATATTCATTCTCTTTTGGGGCAGATATACCTGTAAATTCAGAGGCCTTACAAAAAAATGATTCTGGTGAGATTCTCTCTTTAACTTCATCAAGCAATCTGCTTTTACCAATCCCAGGCTCTCCTATAATACAAACAAAGTTTTCTTCAAGCAACTTGTCTATTGATAGATTTTCTCTCGTGACAAATGTTGAATAATGATTGTTATTCTCTAACAGATCATCAACATTCTGATATCTTACAAATTGTGGTATTATATAGTTTAATTTATTTTCTTGTGTCATAATATTAAGTCTTTCACGTTATTATACAAATATAAGGCATTTATTTGTGACTACACCTACATATAATAAATAGTTACTATATTCCTGAAAATTTAATCCACTTGTTTTAGAACTTCGAATAACGAAGCCTAATACAAGTGGATTTATTTTTTGAAAATAAGAGAGGGAAGAAGATAAGAATATTCCATCATCTTCCTCTATGATAGTGTGTCTCTTCTTCTGCGACTGCTTCCATTTTCTGTTCCTGTTTTTCAGAAAGAGACTTCACATCAGCAGTGGCGTTACCAGGTAATCCGTAACGAGTGATATTCTGTCTGACTTCTTCAGCAGTGACTTTACGCATCACATCATAGGTTCCTCCAACAGACGGGTTATATACCACGGCATAGTGTTCGTTCTCCACCAACAGGTCATCTCCACGGTATTTTGTAGGAGACAGGTAAGTGTTGGACAGGTCTATGGCATCACCGGCATCGTACTCAATGGCTTCCTTCAATAGTGCCTCATAATCGCCCTTTTCTTGTAGCTTGTCAAGTCTGTCTGTGTCTTCACCCATTTGAAGGTAGGCTACAGAAGCATAGTGCACAGGCTCTTGGCTATTACTTTGGACTACTTCTATGTTTTGTTCCTGGTCAATTTTCTGTTGCATGGCATCAATACATTTTGTAATCATACTTGATGCCTTTTTCACATCTGTCAGTGTAGTTTTGATGAATTCCGGAGATTCATTCAAGCTGTCAAGCCAGCTTTTGAGGTAACTGGCACTGTCTTCTTTCAGATGCTTGGTCATACCATAGCGTTGTGCAACGAGGGCTGCACTTAGCTCGGCCACAAGCTCTTCCCGGGCATACTCTTTACTACCAAAGGACGTTGGCTGTAGTCTTCCCAACTGATTCTCTGCTCCTGTGGAATGGGCCATCTCATGCCCCAGGTTGGTATAGAATGACTCACCATCCTTGAACTGCTTTTTCTCAGGAACGACAATCTCATTCTTTGAAATGCTGTAGTAGGCACTGTCTCCGTAAGTAGGCTTGATAGGGCAGATCCATCCATTATCCTTTATTATCTGGTCGATAGGAGCAAAGGAAAATTCTTCACCTTCAGATTGTGGACGTATCTGTTTTCCTGCATCAGCAAGTTTCTTATATAAATCAGGACGAGCTTCCTGAAGATTGGTCTGGGCCACATTGAACACATTATATACCTGAAGCTTCGGATAGACGTTGTAACCTTTCTTTTCCTCCTCACTCAGCTGTTTATAGTCATCGTATTTAATTTTCTCTTTTGTCTCTTTATCGACAACAGTGAATGTCGTGATGAACACCGGGAAACTCTTTTCTCCTTTCAGAATGGAAACCTTTGGCAATTTCTGCCCATTGTTATCCTTTATCTGCTGACGGACTCCCTGCTTGTCTTTGGTATAGTTCAGACCGGCTACACGGTCAAAAGTACAAAATACAGGCAGTTTATATCCCTGTTTCTCACAGTGCATCATGAGTAAGAGTGCATTCATTCCATTGTATTCGCGGCCAGAAAGATTTCTCGGCCAGGAGATGGATTTATCTGTAAACCAAGGCTTCTTCCAGTCGTTCTGCAAAGTCTTGATTTTCTCAATCATCATCTCTGCGAATTTATCCAAGGCCTTATCTTCACTGCTACGGCCATCTGAATTATAAATCTTTTTACCTGTCATAGTCATTAGTGTTGGTAAGAGTTAGAGCTTTTCTCCCAAAGAGAGCATTCGCTTATGCGGCATGTAAGGTCAAGTCTGTTATTGTACACACCTAATTCCAAATCCCCCTTAGCATTGATTCCGGCTTTGGGTTGCATCCATGCTTCTTTTCTTTTGTCGAACTGCATAAAGCGTACCCAAGTATAGGTGTAATTATCTCCATCCTTTTCGCTACTATAAGCGGAAAACGCCGTAAAAGACTTACCACTTTTAGTTGTCTTGTCCTCAATTTGTTTGCCTAAAGTACCTCTGAACTCCATTGTACCGTTAATGCCGTCGTTATTGCCTGCATTAAATGTGTTAATGCCAGTTGCAGACAGGTTAAGGTATAGTGCTTCTCCCTTTTTGTGAAACATTAGAATACCGGCTACTTCAATGCGAGTCCCAACTTGAATTGGTGGTAACTCAGATAGGTTGTTACAGGTCTTGGCCACACTGATTTCAACTGTCTTATTAATTCCTGATTTTGCCGGAATAACGATATTGATACCGAATGATGCGAACTGCGTACCTTCTTTGTTAGCACGCATTTGTGCCTGGCGGGAAACGGTGCCACACACGGTTACATTACATTTAATCATAATAAAACGAATTGATGGTTATACTTAAAAAGCAAATTATTTCAATTGTACAGACTCCTGTTTGCCTTGTTGGTTCTCCAAATTATTTTGGTAGTTTTGTGACATCTGCAGCGTGACCACGGCAGAGTTGATAACAGAGGCGATGCTTCGTCGTTTCTCGTCATCGTTCATCATGGTACTGCCAAGTGTCTGTTGGATCTTGGTTATTTCTGCATTACTCAGTTCTCTGTTGAGCTGTACAACTCCATTGTCTGCGTACAGATTGGGTTTACCATCCTGCAGACTTATGGTGCAGGTCTTATAGGAAGGGAGGATAGGAGTAAGGTCTATGCTTTTACTGACAGCTGCAGCAGTAGCCTTCTGCATCTTTTCCTCCTCACTTGAATTATCTATCTGGAGGGCAAGAGCCATGAGTGAAGTGAACATAGTCATGGCCATCTCTATTACAGGATCAGCTATAGGCATATTCACCCCACTGTCTTCAGAGGACAGAATTTTCTTCATCCACTCATCCGGACTCATGGCTGTATCTGGCTGCACATTGGCATCGGATTGACTTGCACTCTTGTATTGCGCAGTCAGATCTTTTCCGTTGCTGAGAACCTGTAGTGAGATGTTCCCTTTTTGTGCAATCTCAGCAAGATATGCAGCCGGGTCAATATCTCTTTTTGTTCCATCTGTGGATATGGATTTTACTCCAAAATGAAGATGTTCGCCAGTAGTCCGATACCCGGTGTTTCCTGAAATGCCAAGCTTCTGTCCGGCAGCCACTTCATCACCGACCTTGACGGATATACTTTCCAGATGCATGTAGGTACATTGATATTTACTGCCATCGTTCCTGTTGTACTCGACAGTCACAGACCGTCCTCCGTTTGTATTGGCATTACTGTTCACATTGACAACTTTTCCCCCATCTTCAGTAGCAAGGACGGCCTCATGATTTGTCTGGATGTCAATTCCTTTATGCACCTGATATTTACTTGTGTCTAAAGGGTCTTTTCTTGTACCAAAGGGAGAAGTAACCAGCATAAACTCCTCTCTCTTTAGAGGGAAGGAATATTTCTTTTCTTCAGTATCCTGTACGGAAACATCATTTGATGTGGCTTGACGCGGATTGTCAGCAGTTCCAAAGGATTTACCCTCTGCCTTCATCTCCTGCATTACCATCTGGTCATATTTTTGCAATCCGTTCTTCTCGATAATATTCTGAAGGGTTGCTGCGTATTGTTTGCTTGACGCATATCCCACATCCTGTAATCCGTTTGTCCATCCTTTGTAGTCATCAGGAGAGAGTTGGAACAGCTCGGCGTATCTTCCGTTCCTTTTCAGGAACTGAGAATGATGCTCATAGGAATCTCCCACATTCGCATACTGGCAAAACTTTTCGTTTGGACGGTCATCGGTATATACAAGATATTTGCCTCCATTCTCAATCCAGCTGGAGGTAGCTTTGATCCCAAAATGGTTGTTTCCCTTACGGGACAGTTCACTCTGACCACTGGCACTTTCACAGATACCCTGTGCAAGTGTGACAGAGGCAGGTATGCCATATCTGCGCATCTGCTCCATGGCATACTCTGCATATTGTTGGATATATTCTTGATTCTTTGACATTGCGGTTACATGTTATCTGTGCATTCTTGAAACCTTGTTCTCTTCCTGATTGTCGGATTCATTTTTCTGTTTTTCAGTAACGTCTTTTTCTTGCCTGGGAGTTTCCAATTGGTCACAGATGGCAATTCGCTCACCGGCACGAATCAGTTTAGGAAGGTAAACATCGAGCGCATGGTGAGGAAACCCTGCTATCATAAGAGGTTTTCCTTCAGCATCTTTTGTGTGATTGCTTTTGCTGAGCGTGATTCCAAGTATTTTGGCTGCTTTCTCTGCATCTTTGCTGTAAGTTTCATAGAAGTCTCCACATCTGAAGAGCAAAATTGCATCAGGATGCTTCGATTTTAATTCATAGAATTGCTTCAGCATCGGAGAGAGCTCAGCGGTTACTTTTGTTTCAGTCTTGGGACTTTCATCCTTGCTCTTATTGTCCTTAGATTCGGATGGCCCATGAGATTCACTCTGTCTGCTCTTCTCTTCGGTCTGTTCCTCATATACTTCCGTTTGCTGATTTGGATTTTTTGACTGAGTCTCCTGTTCTGATTTATCCGTACCTACTGCAACAGCATCTGTACGGTCCTTACGGAGCACATCGGCAAAAAGACTTGCTGCAAGATGTTTCTTGTAATCTTGCATATCTTCTGCCAGCCACATACGTTGCCATTGTTGTGGACTAATTTCACGAGCCTTCAATTTTTCACCGTTGACTGTGGGCATACATAATATCACACTGGGAGTACTCTCAGTACCTTTGGTCTTGAATATATTCACACGGTCTATCCTTGCGAGTTCTTCTGCTGTTGCATCACTTTTGAAGAGGTCAACCTTAATGTCCGGACTGTTCTGGGCGGCCATATAGTATTTCTGGGCCAAATCCTGACGTACTTTTTCTGAAGTTTCTTCGTCACCTTGCTTTATTGTGGTAAAGAAAAGGTTCAGATCTGCCTTCTCGGGGTAAACGCTGAAGCTCTTTTCATTTTCGGGCTTCAGATAGAGTGCCCATTTCCCTTCGTCATTACGCAACATGAGTATCTTTTCAAAATCTATGGCACCGGAACGTCTGACGGCATCAGACACATCAAGTAGTGTAAGGGTCTCCAGATTCCACTTGTTCATGCGGTTCACGGACACCTCCTTACCGTCAAAAAAGCTGTCATCGGGACGATACCCCATAGAACCATCTATATTGTAGAATGTAACCGTTTCATATCCCTCTTTTTGAAGTGCATGTTCGATACGGCCTTTGTTCATTCCAGGAATCTCATTCTCGACTCCTAATGAAGCTCCAGATGGGAGAACCACATCAGCCATTTTCTGTTCAGGTTCTTTTATAACCACGAACTCTTTTGTATCTATGTTGGGCAATGTCTTGATTTCATCGGCTACATAATAGTGTTTGGGAAGAATGTGCTTAATATCTGCTATCTGATTCTGCAGGACTCTGTTGTTGAGCTCTACTTTCTCACCACGTTCAGCCTTGTGAATCATATCTATAGCGTTGTTTACATCCCTTTCCAGTATATCCGGCAGATGCGGGTCTTCTTTAAGTTCTCTGAGCCAGTAATCGGTCATCTTCATGCTGTCCGGAGAGAGTTTAGCTGAGATACCCAACTCCTGCAGCTTAACAGCTGAAGCTACTTCCACAACCAGCCTTTCCTGTTTCATGGCATCCTCTGAAACCTTTCCGTTCTTGACTACCATTCCTTCACGGGCGAGTCTCTGTTGATGTCCTGTTGCAGACATAAGCATGGATACAGCATCACGGGCATAGTCTTCATAATGTTCATAGGATGAAGCAGGTGGCAGGAAGACAATATCCTTCTTGCTGTCGTAATGCGCTACACCTGTAGTATCAGTGCGTATATCAACCAGATTTTTTCGTGACTGTTCCAGAAGATTTTCGACACCCTGACGGATTTCATTCGATGCTGACTCTACATCTGTACGGTCTTTCAGAGGACCGGTCTCTTTTACTACCGTATCAAATGTTGTTTTATCAACCATAGGGAGTGTGGTCTGCTCGATATTGAAAAGTGAGCGGACTTCACGGTTCCTGATTCCTTTATAATCCTCCTGCTTGTCAGCTGGCAGTGCTTGATAGTCTGAGCGACTGATTTTCTCTTCAGGATTATGTTTGTTTACATACTCATTCCAATTATACCAGAGAAAAGGTACTCCCTTTTCTTTGGTCTGGACAGATTCACCGCGTTTCTTTGCTTCAGAAAAAAGCGTATATTGATTTGTTTTGTATCCATTCTGGTCGCTGTGCATTCCCAATATGATGGCATTGAAAGCAGAAATCTGCAAAGGCTTCAGATATAGTTTCGGTGCTTTGCGACCATCGTTGTCAAGCCACATTCCACCATTTTCTTTGGCTTTATTGAAAGCATTCTCAAAAAGCTCAACCTGACGTACTATTGCCATTTTCTCTTGTTGGTTCTTCTCTTCCATAAGTCTGATTATTATATTGTTATCCTTTTATCTTTGTGCAAGTGGTCTTGCTACTGTTTGCCGTTCGCTTACTTCATAGTTTTCAGAAGCAATCTGACGCATCTGGTCATTCTTGACCAGTATTGCATTTGCAAGTGTGTTGAGAGGTAAAGCTCCCTGCTGATAGGCATCCACAACTTTATCCGGCAAAGTGATGCTGCAAGGAACCTTGTCTATTGTAGCAATCAGACAGTTGGACCTAATCTGAGGATTGACAATCCGTGGATTGAGCGGTTCATCAGGATAAACCCGATAATTCACTGGGCTGTTTCCTGCTTCAGGGTGCTGATGTGCTTTGAAATCATCCAAAGTCTCATGCCCGGCCTTGTTCAGCAGATTGAGTCCTCCCATACCGATAAGTATCATTTTCAGGATTGGATTCTTGACGAACATGCCTGTAACGATACAGGCAATAGGCATCATATTGTCCTTCAGATTGATTGACTTTGTTTTTCCCGTGAAGAGTCCTACAAGCATATCAGGCAGCATAGCCAGTACATATCCGATATTGTGTCCGATGTCGCTAATGCCATTGAGTCCGAAAGAGGTCAGCAACCCTTGCCATCCGTCCATATTGGTCTGCTCCGGTTTCGGGGAGGTCTGTTCTTCTGTTGGTTGTTCCTCTTTGACCGCTTCTTCCTGTTCCGGTGCAGTCTCTGCTGATGAAGTCTTACTCTGTGGCTTTTCTTCTGACTGCTTTTTCATTTTCTCCTGGTCTTGTCTATACTGTTTCTCGCATCCCGGGCGCACTATTGAAGGTATGTCTGAACGGTCTTCCTGTTTGTCAGAAAATTTAGATAACAGGAAGTCACCGCCGATCCATGTAGCCGCTGTTTTCCAACCGCCACCGACTCCACCCATACATGCGAGATCGGTTACGGATCCGAGAATTATACCTGTGTTCTTTTCCCACGCAGATGGGTTGTATCTCTTTTCGGCTTCTGTATCCATATGATGTTCTAATGGTGATTTTGCAACATCCTGGGGGAGATAGAAGATGGTGTTAGTTGCTGCCTTCTTTAAGATGTATTCAATGGATGAGCGTGGAATCTTATCCTGAATCATCTTGTCTATCATCTTTTTCTCCATGGCGGAATCAACGGTGATGTGCTGGCGTTGAAGTTCTTTCTTGACCATTTTAATATAATCTTCTGCTGTTTTCGAGTTCCATTCACCTGTGTAACGCAAAGACTGCATCTGTGCCTGTCTGGCAGACATTCCACCATCAGGACCAATGGTACTGGCCATCAATCCTGCAAATGATGAGGTGTGCTCTTTAAGCTCTGCTGCCATCTTATCTTGCAGTTCATTCCGGACCTTGTTCATGATTGGAATGACCTTTGTCCTGAATATTCTATCTTGTTCTGACTCTGCCATGAGTTGCTGTTTTATATGATTGATAATTTAATGCCCTTTATAGATTTATCTGGTTGAGTAATTGCTCGCGTGTCTGTTCTATGGCATTGTGATATACTTCCATCTGTTTCGGGAAATATTCTTCCAGCCATTCATCCTTTTCAATGTTTTCATTGATAAACTTGATAGCCAGCTCACGTTCAATCTCTATTGCAGCTTCTCCTTTCTCACTACCATTGAACCATGCTTTTGTCCACCATCTGATACCGGATTTATCCGGATACACGCTCACCATACGGGGAATATCGAAGCTTTGAACATCAATATCGAGCTCTGCCAATGGATCAATAAGTCCACTGGTTGCTATGGCAAGTTCTTGTGCTTTTTTTTTTCGTGATCACTTAAACTGGAAAGGAATATCTGATGACGCAGGGCAAGATAGTTCAGGAAATCACCGATAAGCAGATTCTGTACCCGTTCTGCAATCGGTATACTTCGTGCGCCCATACCCAATGGATTGGCCATACTAGGGATGGTTTCATAGAAGTAATTTTTTGTAGCCGACAGTGAGAGAATATTTCTCAAAGTGAACTGTGTATGTTCCGGCAACGTGTAGGCTCCAAGACTGATGTCTTTCATGTAGTCCGGAAAAAAACGCATCATCAGATTCTCTATCTCCTTGCTGTCTTTGTCATACATGGTTCTGACATCCATATCCAGTGTCACAAATTGTGGTACTGCACCAGGTTGTCCGTTCTGTTCCATGACTTTCAAATTACTGTATATCATGGTCAGGAACTCCAGAGGATTAAGCTCTTCTCCTTTATACTTGACCTCCATGTGGAGTATTTCCCCACTTACGGCAATAACCTGACCGGCCTTGACTTCACTTCCGTAGTTGCCAAAAACATTCGAGAGGTGTGCGTATTTTACCTCGTAGTCTCCATAGCGTGTCACCTGATAGATACCATGTACGGCATCATTCCCAAGTCCAGTGATCTTTCCTGTTGCAACTGCTGAAAGAAGATAATGGTTGGCCTTGAAATCCACACCATGATGAAAAAAAGGTTCCCCTGTATGCGGATGTTTTTGTTTACCGTAGCCAAGACTCATCTGTACGTCACGGCCTTTTTCTTCGTAGGGCATACAGTATCCGCTGTCCGAACGAAGAATCATTTCCTGTGTATATTGCATATTATATCTGTTTATAAATTTTACTATCATCTTCGTCTGCCGCCACCAGTGCCTTGCGCAACCTCCGACTGTTGACTTTCGTCTTGACTTTGTGCAGCAGGTCGTTTCTTCTCACTGGCAAGTGCCTCGTTCATATTTACATTATTTCCTATCATCATCATGGCAAGCACAGCTCCAGCTATCTTGCCCATCCATCCGAATCTTCCGAAAACAAGTAGTGCAGCCACTACAAGTCCGATGAGACTCAGACCGGAAACATTCCCTTTACCTATATTGCTGAAAAAGTTCCCCATCATGTTTCCACCGTTCCCAGAGAAAACACCTTGTAGGAACTTGCTCATACCGCTCCATTTGCTGTCTGCACTGGTGATGGCATCATTGACATTTTCAGTGAGACCAGTTACAGAGTCTTTCACCTCTTTCATACCTTCACCGATATTCGAAACCGTATCTCCAATCTTTTGTGTCGTTTCTTCGCCAATGACAGCATCGCTGACAATACCCACTACGCTTTTGTCTGTAGTCAGTTTCTCCCAACCGATGTAGCCCAGGCTTCCACCTATGGCCGCAGACTTGGTGGCACTTCCTAATCCTTTTAGCGTTTGCTGTGGATGTACTACTGCACCCCCTACCGATTTAGCTACAGCTTTTATAGCTCTTCCTCCCAAGCTGACTGCTGCTTTCAATAATGCTCCCCAACCCATACTTAAAGTTTGATTGTTAAATTGTTATCCTGAATTATCTTTATACCTGAATACTTACTTTGGCTTTGCGTTCCTCTTCCATCTTTCCTTGCATTTCTGTACAATATTGGGCTTGTCCACCTCACTTCTACCATTGTAGTCTATCTCCGCCCATATGTCAGAGAGTGAAGTATATTTAATAGCTCTCGTAAGCCTTTTGAGCTTTTGATTCATGAGTTTAAGTTTCGGGCGGATGGAAAAGAGAACTTCTAGTCGTTCCTTCTCTGTCATCTTGGTGTCGGAGAGGCACAGTTGCCGGATGTCATTGACTATATCAACACTATTCATGATAAGTTCTCTATAGATTTTATTCCTGTTTGAAGACAATGCTACTGCCAGGGCATTTCCTGTCTGGTGCTGGAGCTGGTCATTAAAAGTTCCCAGGTGTTTCACGAGTCGGTCTATTTCATGATAGAATCCATATATCTGTGCCGCATAACTGATTATGCTATGAAAGTTGTCCAAATAAGTGTTGAACTCCTTTTGCAGGTCAGTTACTCCTTGTACCTCTTCCTTTATCCACAGATGACCCGTAGATTCCAGAAGCATCATTTGTTCCTGCTGCTTCAGTTCTTTTTCTGCCTTATTTGTGTATGCCAGAATCATTCCAGCCAAAACAGGGTCGTTGCCCTGAGCCTGGAGAAAACTCCCACCCAGCCTTTCAAAAGGGAGGGTGAGAGAAATAAGCATGGCAAAAAACAGCAATAAGCGTTTCATTGTGTTATCCTGATAATCTTTTATGGTGTTACTATTCGTGCGCATCTATGCCATCTGTCTAAAGCTTGACCGGCAATCTCAGCGGTATTCCTGTCTATCATTCCTGCAGTGGCTCTGTTCCATACATCGGCCATTGTGTAATAGCGGATGCTGATGGAGAGCTGTGAAAGTCTTTTGTTGAATTGTGCCAGACGGTCATTCAACTCCCAAAGAATCTTACTGCGTTCCGCACCTGTAAGCATATTGCTTGCTCCACCTTTGGCTACTGCATCTTTCAGTATGCTGTATACAGTGATGAGTTCGGTCGCTGTTTCGATGTAAAGATTATTCATACTCATTGTAGCCACTATTCCATGCGGGTTTTGTGATATGGCTTTCTTCAAATCACAAAGATTAATGAATATCCTTACACCGTCATCATAGAGATGACTACAGGCTTTGAGGGTGGAAGCGTAGCCAGACACGGTTTTCAGGTAGCTGTTGTACTTTCTCTCCCATTGCCTTATCTGAGTAAACTCTGCTGCAATGGTATTTTGTTGTAGTGCCGTCTTCTGCTGATCTTCAATCTGATTCTTGATTTGACTGTTGATAAGCTCATTACCTTCGGCTAAGGCCACATATTCCATCGGATTGCTGGAAACCAATTGGGCACGACCTTCAAGACAGAATAGAAACAAGGTCAGAGCAATGACCGAGATAATCATCCATCTGCTGTCGTAAGCAATACCTTTGGAAGTCTTGGCTTCTGACGATATATTATCTGTTCGTGATTTCATAGATACCTTTCCTTTGTTTGTTATATTCAACCCGTTCACGGATAATTCCTACAACATCAATCCGCTCGTTGATTCCAAATATGTCCAGTTTGGGATTGGAACGGTCTCCGCTGAAAATCGAGACAGTCTTCAATCCGAACAGCTGTTCCACGATACCACGGTTTTCACTGAAGTCAACCACCCTGTAGAGTTCAATGTAGTCACTCTTCCTGATGAGTACACCATGTTGGATAATCAGTTGTTCAGATGTGATGATATAGCTCAGTTTGTGTAGATAAAGACAACCGTAGAGCATGATGCACGTCATGATTGCCCCCAGTACCACAAAGGGCATCTTATAGGTGATGCTTTCGTGACCTGCTGTCAAGAACAGGGTACAACTGATAAGAAATGCCATGCCTTGTGAGATAATGTATTGCGCCCAGTGAGGGTGCAATGTGATTATGCTGAACCGTCTGTTTGAGTCTGTCATATCATTTATCGTTTTAGTCCGCTCTTCTTGGTTTCTTCATTTTCTTCTTCTCTCTCTTCAGTGAGAGAAACACCATTTTCGTCAAAGGCTGTCTCAACGAGATCGGTCATTGAGTATTGCTTTTTCTCCAACAGTTCATCATTAAAATCCTTATAGCCTTCAGACGGCAGTTCACGTACTATTCCTATTGGATTCAGGTTTTGTCCGTCCTGCACATGGAGCTTATGAAACAGGGCCTGTTTAAAATCCTGATAGGCTTTGTTCATCCTGTCAGCCGCTTCCTGCTTGTCTTCCTTACACAGAAAGGGAGAATAATGGTATTCCCATGCCTCATTTCTTGCAGTGTCATAAGCGAGGTAAAGCTTCTGCAGTCCTTCAGGGAGTTCCACATATCTGTCATCGTCAATATCAAGCAGTTCTTTGGTAGATGTGATACCTTCCTTGAAAGTTTCAATGAAACCTTTCATGTCTGATGCAACGGACTCAGGATGCAACGGATTCATCTTTTGTACGATGGATTCAAAGTTGAAGACGAACTGTTTTCCCGCCAGGTCATTGTCAAAGCCAAGATGGAAAGTAGCACCAGGAGCAGCCTTGATCAGTCCCTGTATCTGTCCGTAGCTGGGATTTCCTCCGGTAGAGACAAATACAGCTGACTTCAGTTCCTGTCTTGCATTGTAGTCCAGTCCAGAGTCTTTCTTCATTCTCAACTGGTAGAATGCCATGGCATCGTAAGCACTCTCAAACACATATACATCTTTCGCATCTTTCAGTTCCGTGTCTTTCGGACTTGCCATCCACAGGCCTTCACTTGCATTTGTTCCGGCTGCCATGCCTTTTCGTGCAGTGCCGTCCTTACGTGGATAGCCTCTTTCTTCCAAACCGACACACTTCTCAGGATGCCCCGGTATATACATGGGGAAAGAGAGGTTCTTATAACTTGCTCCGTTGTCTGCGGCTTTGGAAGCAAGAAAGAAGTTACGGTGAAAAGCACAACGTGTAGCAAAATCGATTCCTCTTGACTTGAAGAATGCGTAAAAAGGTTTCTGAGAGTCTGTTTCATCAGGATGAAAACGCTCAACCTTATAATCTTTGATATTGAAAGGCTTTGCATCACGGGTAGGAGCAAGCACATTCTGGTTACGTTGCTCCACAGGAATATTCAATAGCCGCTGACAGACTTTGTGAACAAGAGCAGACTCTTTCATACCTTGATTGTATTCAGGAAAGAGATTCGGGTGTTCCCAAATGAAGGATGTGACAGAATACAGTTTTATCGTTGGAGGTTGGAAACAACAGTTCTTATTGGGCATGACAATGAATTTGTCACCCCTGATTCTGCGTCCATCATTATCCAGACGCACATAGGCAGGATAACGCAAGCCGTCCCGCTTGTGAAGCGTATAACCTGCATCCGTCAACACGTCTCTGATATTAAGACGGTTGCGATAGTCTTCAAATTTCTGCTCTTCGTTCATTGTGTTCTATGATGATTATTGAGTTTTATCTTCCATGTCCTAAGCCGACTCCATGCTCAGCTGCATTGAGTCCTGCATCAAATGCTCTTGATGCAAGATCCTGCGGTGAGTCCACACCTCCTTTGAAATAGACGTGCGGGCCAGGTGCATGATGGTGCTCAACGAACACAGCCGGAGCATAACGGTCTCTTCCGAGTTCTCGCATGACAGTAAGGCCTGCAAGTAGAGCACCTCCAATCATGGCACCTATATTTCTTCCATGTCCCGGCGCATTCTTCATGTCTACTTCGTCAAAGATTTTAGAGAAGAGTTTCATGCGATGATAGTCATCTACGGCCATGAATTTGTCATATTGCTTTTGGCTTATCTCGTGACTGATGCTCTCGCCATTGATGACAGCGGTCATACGGAATAGGGCATTACCTTTGTCGTCTTTCTGGATTTCTCCTTGTTCGTTGCGTACTGGTTCAACTCTGATGTCGTCCACCTGTACCTCACGTCCGTTTCTTCCTTCCCGAAACCAACCTTTATCTTGGTTTATGTCATAAAGGCTGTTGCCATCCACATGAGCGATACTTCGGTCTTCCTGCTCCGCAATGATATATTCATTTCCCTGAGTAAGAGGAAACGCATGTTCTGCCACTACTTCTTGTCTGGCATTCAGTTCTGCTTCCACTTCGGGAGTAAGATTCAGGGCTATCTGCTCTCTGGAATTGAGCATGTCCATCGTCAATTTATCTGAAAAATCATTTTTGATGACGTTGTTGATGATGTCCAGACGGTTCTGTACAGGTACATTCTTGATGGAATTGTCTGTAAGCCGGGTAACTTCTTCATCCGTCAGGTCGTAAACAAGATCATGTTGTGTAGCGGTCGACTGAATGGTCAGAGTCTTACTGTTGGTATCAATAATGACTCCATGAGAAGACAGACATTCCAGCCATTTTTCGTTATTGAAGTATACGTCTGAGGTGATAAGTTCCTTGTACGCTTTTGCCGGTTCCTGTGGACGGGTAGGTATTTCAACAGGTGGAATTACTGCTTCTAATCCTGCAAGCACATCCTCTGAAGGTTGTTGTACCATGTTTTGCTGTCCTCCTTTATAATAGAAACCATAGCTGCCATTGAGTAATTCGCCTGGTTTGATTTTGCCATCAGGACGTTCCGGAACCAAAGGGGTTCCCTGCATGAACATGGCTCCACCGACACGGCGCATGTGGAAGCCTTCCTGATTGCGTGGTGTCCATCCCAAAAATCGTCCATGAAACGGATCCATCATCATAAAGGTACGGCGTTTGTCCCACGGCAGTCTGCCGTATTCGCCAACACCAATCCGGTAGCCGTGAAGTCCCATGGCCACACGACCATTGGCATTACGGGCATGGACAAAGTCTCTCGGCATATAGAAGTCTTTCTTCACTAAATCAGCAAAGGTGTTATAGGCTTTTTTGTTAGCCGAGTTTGTACCCCAATCTGCCAAGTCCCTCATCTGCCGGGCACTGATATGATAGGTTAGGAGAGGTGAGTCATGCCCTTGAACAGCCAGAAGATAGTTTTCTCCTTGTCGGATGATATGTGCTTGCATACCGTTGCGACGGAGAATATCCTGTAGCTCAGGTGACAAATCTCTACCTACTGGTAGTGCATTTGATCTGATTGACATACTGTGATTGATTTTAAATGTTGATTATTCGCCTGTTTCAACAAGTTCGCCTTTCCATTCGATAAAATCTTCGGCTGATTCTTCATTGACTACAAGGTTCCTTTCATTACAGAATTCGGTGTACTCTTTTTGCCATTCCGGTGAGTGATGATTTATGTAATCGAGCCAGCCGTATTCTCCACTCTGTACTTTCTGTACAAGTTCGTCTTCAGGATAGTATTTGATATTTGCCATATTGAATTTGTTTTTGATGGTTGCTACTTTGGTTTATCGCTGCATCATGCGCATACCTTGTTTCTTCTGCTCATTCCATATATCTTCGGTGTAGTCCTCCTCATGGATGTAGTCAAGATTACCATTTTCGTCCATGGTCCAACAACCGAAAATACCGAAGTTGTATTTGTCCCATTCCCGTTTGGCTTCTCTGCGCCAGACTTGTTCATTACCTGCGGAGAGACGGATACCCGTATTTGAATTCAGATCGATACCGATGGAAATCTCATCATCGTCTTCAATGATTGAGAGAATTTCTCCGTTCTGCAGTTTCTGCATCTCTGTCCCCGTAAGATGATAGCGGTCGGTAAGGTATTGAATGTTCCTGCCTATGACTGGTGTCGGCACGCTCAGTACCTGTTTGCTATCCTGGTCAAGTTGGAAGAAACATTTGGTGCCGAGCTCGTGCCCCGTTTCGTTACTTTCCAAATGTCCAATGATGGGTTTGCCAGCAAGAAGGCTTTGCTTCTGCTGCTCATTGAAGACTTTGAAATCATACTCGTCAAGCTTCGGAAAGAAGAGAACATCTACATTGCCTTCTGGTGTTCTTACAAGGCAGAATCGTGTTCTTGCCTTTACTTCTTCACCATCATCAGCAATGATGTGTACAGGTAAGACTGGAGAATGCCGGCCATTGAGAATATTCTGCAGAACATCAGTCGGCAGATCCTCAATCATCTCCTGTGTGAGTCCAAAACGTTCGAGAGTGCCGTAGGGCATTTCATTCTCATCAAAGTTGTAAATCATTTGTTACCTTTTTTAATGCGTTATTATTTTTGCCATAACAGTATTTCATTTTCTTATGAAGTACTTTATTAATAGTTAATTCAGAAACAAAAATATAAGGTGTGATCAGAGAATCAGAAGAATGGGTATATCATGCCTTAAGTTTTATATATCATTATGAAAGAAGTATGATTTATCGATTAAAATCATACTATTAGCATAAATAAAGTTAGAAAAATTACTTGAATTATAAGAGTTTTAACTCATGGTAATGGATATACGTATTTTTGCTTCATGAATATTAGAAATATACTCATGATGGTACTTCTATCGTTGATTTCAGGTACTACAATAATGGCTCAGTTTAATACAGTTGGACGTTTGGATAATCACCAAGTCTACAAGACAAAAAATCCACAAGAGATAAATTCTTCTCTTGTGGACAGTTTGATATTGAATGATTCTTTGAAGAATGAATTTATAAAAGAGTTGAAAGCACGTTATATGAGTGTTAGCTATCCATTGTCCAAGATAAAAATCAATTCACCATATGGCTATAGGAAAGACCCTTTTTCTGGCAAACTTAAATTTCACAACGGTTTGGATCTTCATGCAAGGAATGCTAAAGTCTATGCAATGCTGGCCGGCAAGGTGATAAAAATCGGGCAGGATAGGAGGGCAGGTAAATATGTGACACTGATGCACGGTAATTTTACAGTTAGCTACTGTCACCTTTCACGCATCCTGGCTTATGAAGGTCAGATGGTCAAGGCTGGAGACACCATAGGGATTACCGGAAATACTGGTCGCAGTACTGGAGAACATCTGCATATAACCTGCAAACACAATGGGGATTACATAGATCCGATGCTTATCTTCAAACATATAGAGACAGTACAAAAAGACTGTATTGCAACGTTGAGTCAGTTATAAATGTCTACAATACTAGCCTCAGAAACAATATAATTCCTTATACCATTGGAGCCATTTCTGCAATTCTGAATCGTGCGTATCTACTGCGCTCAACACATCATAGTTGGTAAAATAACTGAACATTGCGTCTTCGTTAGTTAAAGCTCTGTATTGATTAATAGACTTATCCAACATCGTGTTCTTTGCATGATGACAGACCGAGAATGTTACGTTGTTGTATATTCCTGTCTCCTGTAAGGCAAAGGCAAGCATCTGATTACGCCACAATTGGTTTAGTCCATGCCTGAACGGACAACCTTTAATCTCGATTGCACCTTGGAATCTGTCCAGATTCATTTTTAAGATATTCCAGTATTTATATCCGATTATGTGGTAATGGCATTTCTTAGGACTATTGGCAATGTCTACGAGTGTACATTGAGTGCAATTCTCCTTGTATGAGTTTGCTTCACTTGTGTACGCTCCGCATTTTGTAAATTCTTTTTCGCTAAGTTTGTGTTCGATAAGCCATAAGCATAATTTGTCTTCCATGTTATAGTAAGCAATGGCCACATCTGCGTCAGTTCCGGCACCTCTGGAATGGTCATTCAATACCCCACTACCTGATTTTATGTCTTGGCCCCAATATTCAAAACAGAACCCGTGGAACAACTTGTTCCTTGCTATTTTATTGAAATCTGAAGGACATCCAGGAATCTTCTGTAGTATACGATTAGCATCTTCGGATAGTAGTAATGGCATGAAGAGGTTGATACATGCAGTTTGAGAACTTATGGCATGGTAGGCAAACTTATGGAGCTTGTAAGCGAAGTCACTCTGTTGCATTTTCTCTAACAATGGTATTATCGGTTTATACATCATTGCTGGAAAAGCGGTTTCAAAAGGAAGAATTGTATCGTATTCATGCCCTCTGTATAAACCTCTTTGTGTGGTTATGTTTTTACGTTTCCAGTCTATGATGTGGATATAAATATCTGTTTGTTCCAAATTTAGATTGCTGGGGAGATAGTACTTTACTCCGTTGATTGTCTTTTCCATTTGCAAATTATCCGATTACTTTTGTTAATTCTATAGTCATACAAGTACGCCCATTAAGTCCAAGCAGACCCTTTGACACCAAATCCATTACAAGTTCTTTTGCATCATCAATACTTACAGCAGTTAGGTTAAGAGTCTCACGTTCGCCAAGTTCTGTGATTACTACAGCATGGTAGTGATGTATAGTATAAATATTCTTATATTCTAAGGCTTTTTCAATCATTCTTGAACTCCAGTTAATTGTAGAGGCAGGTGCTTTACGAACGTTTTTAAGCATCTTTACTTTAATTATTGCATCTGTTCCATCCTTATTTATTTTTCTGAAACGTTTACAACCGCACGCACAGCACCAAATAGGTGGGCGACGAGGAATATTGTCGCCGCCCATAATTGCGCTTTTACGATATTTGAGCATGAATTCGCTTTCTGTCATTTCTCCTGTGCCATATATAATATCTATAATCTCACTGCCACACACAGGACATTTTGAGGGCTTACGTGTCACATTTATAATACGTGGTCTGAAATCTTCGAGTATACTCATATCGTTGCTTTTAAATAGTTTTATTTATATTTTCAAGCAAACCGCATGGTTCACCATAACCAACCATATAAACGAGTTGTCTTGCTCTCGTTATTGCTACATATAATAATGAACGTTTAGATGAAAGAAACTCTTTTTTCTCAAGTACATCCATTCCATTAAAAGGATAGCTGTCTGTCGCCTTTGATGGAATATTCCGTTCATTTACTCCCATTAAAATAACAACTTTAAACTCAAGTCCTTTAAGTGAATGGAATGTACAAAGTGAAATGCCATTGTTAGATCCAACTTTCGATGTCCCTTTTAAGACCTTATATGCAATACCATTAACATGCAAGTGTGATTGTAAGTCCTTCATCAATCCCATGCTTGGAGAAGCGATACATATGTCTTTTAAAAGAATATCATTCTGAGTACATTGGTTCACCCATTCTACAATTTGCATGACTTCATCGTTTGCATTGTCAACAATTTTATATAATGGTGTTTCTCCTCCATGGATGAGAGAGACATATCCTTTTATTGACTCTGTTCCGCCATCCATATCATCATATACTTGGCCTTTTATCACTCCTACAGCGACACGTTTTATAGGTTCTGTAGTTCTATAATTAATCTTAAGTCTTCGGCTTCTGACACCTCTCACGTTAATACCGGCTGCACTGAAATTGATCTTTCGTCCACTGTATATTCGTTGCATAGGATCACCTGTAAGGAAAAGGTCATTTTTTCCTTCTGCTACCAATGAACGTAAGAATTTAAGTTCTGGATTTGAGAAATCCTGGAACTCATCTGCAATAATATTCGTATAAGGACGAATATTATTGTCGTTAAGATATTTCGTAGTTTCATTAAACAACTCAAGTCTGTCAACTACTTTTCTTTCATTTTTTAGTGCCACATACTTTTCAACCAATTTCCAAATATCAATTCTTTGTTTACGACTTAATGCTTTAGTACGTCCTACACGCTGTTGCATCATATACGACTTAGCATCAGTATTTCCAAAATAGATAATAACGTCTATATACTCATCATACAAGAATTGTTCATCAAATTCTGTCACTTCTGTTTCAAGAACCTCACGCCATAATTTTATGGATTCTTCATTACCGGAATAATCCAGAACCTTATATCCGTCCTTTATTTTGTATTGTTTGGCTATTTCAATTAATACCTGGTCAATATTACTCAATGTACATCTGTTTTGATTGATGTCCATCTTTTTTATCAGGTCCTCAAGATTTTCTTTAAGTGTTCTTGTATAAGTAGTAAAAAGGATTTTTGCATTAGGATTGGCACTCAAAAATTTAAGTCGATGCAATGCAGCAACGGTTTTTCCTGTTCCTGCACCACCGCTAACTTTTATAGTTCCTTTATAATCAGCATTCACCAACTTCTGTTGACTTGGGTGTAGGAAAATTTGCCATTTTTCCATATCATTATCAAGAATACGTTGAAGGGCTTCATCATCAGTGAGTTCAACAAATCTACGTTTGTTATTATTGCTGAGAAGTTGGTCTTCGTTCTCTTTGGCCTGGCCTTCCTCTATTTCAGCTATTATGTCATTAATGGATACCCCATCCAGCAAATTAAAGATATTCTCGTATGCATCAGATGGTAAACAATCCTCCAATGGGTCCAAATCATCAAGAGAGGTAATCTTCATTACCGTAGGAATTAAATCCTCTGGAACTCCAATTTTTAATATTTGTTCTTTCGAAATATCTTTAAATACAGAATCTGAAGACGTCATAGATTCTGTCTCAGTCTTTTCTGCAATAGGTTCAGTTGTTTGCTGAACTGAAACCAATTGACAGGCTTGAGTATGATCATTCCATACCAGACGTTTTCTAATGCCCCAATTGTAGGCAACTTCATGCGTACCAACAAACAATAGATATGCATTATTATCAATAATTCCAATCACAGCACGGTAATTGTCATCAATACGAGCTGTTCGCATCGAGCTGTCATTAAACTGTGCTATTGGCTCTAAGTGCATACCATTGGAAGTTGTGCATTCACGGAATTTTTTCTGGAAATTGACCACCTTTGTCTGTATTCTTTTAGGCAAATCAAAAAGTGATTCATAACAAGTGTCTGATAAAAACAGTCTCATAATTTTATATGTTTTTTATTTCATTAATATCAAAATTCTCTGCTGTAAATATTTTAAAACCAGCAGCTTCAAAGATCGATTCAGAGTTGTCATCAACGGGGTCAATTACAACCTTTAAATCACGGATAATCATTCCGGCCGAAGCTAAAACAATTCCGTCAGAATCGGTTAAATCCACATCACCGTCTGATCCGAATGGAATATTATGGTCTAATAGAACATCTACTATATGTTCCAGTCCAGGATAGTACATCTTTATCTCATCCCGGTCGACAGCAACCATATCCGTGTCTGTAATAGATTCAGCCTTTGTTGTATTAGAGAAGAATTGCAGTAAATTATATCGTCTCCAAAATCCGATCCATTCATCTTTATCAATATTCGGATAAATCTGTTGCAGATTCCAGTTATATGATATACCCTTATCAATTTCTTCAGCAACTTCCTCGTCTGTTGAGAAATCGGTAAGTTCGTCATAGCAACTTTCATCTATCGTTATTTCACCTTGATAAAGTGCACCTCCATGTCCCATAAAGTTTTCTGCATCGGCGATACATCCAAAAGCGGTTTCTCTGATATATCCCATCTGAGGATTTTTTAAGAACTCAATTAAACGGGTAATTGAATTAAGTCCCAAAGAATCCTCCTTGTCATTTTCAAATAGCTGAATATCTTCCCATGTCATCGTCCATGAAAATATCCTATGCGTTTTAGAATCACGTATTCCATCGCGTTTTTCTTTATCGCCATAGAATCTCATGTTCGGAGCCTGAGCATGATAGGTGTAACCATCAAGAAATATAGCCCACATAGGCAATTTATCAATCTCCTTAAAATCATTACCGTTAATTCTTGCAGATATGCAAATAATCTGAAAATCTGCAACGGTATAATGTTTTACTCCATAGTGACCACCAAGTGCAAACTGAGGAATGATATAATATCGAATATCATTTTCTCCATCCATAATTCTTAATTCATAGCGATAAGAGTCAGCGTCTGGTACTTTCTCAAAATTCCATTTATTGGTGCGGGCTACAGTCTTAATGGAATCAATAAATTTCAATTCCAATTCACTGTCTTCCGCCACGCCTGTCTGTGATATGGTTCCTACAGAACCCGGCAGCGTTTCCCATGATTTTGTATGTTCTATGAGTTTTTCAAACAAAGCTTCAGCCTGTTCTCTGCTGAACAACTCTCTATTGTATTGGTTTCCGTATGTAAGAATACAATGATAGCAACCGTCTTTGCCTTCATATTGGCATTGACAATCGTGAATTTTATCGTATGCATACTGCAACAATTTGGAAAATTCTTCTGTATTATAAAGTGTTGAAAGGTAACCAGTACCACCGGGTATTGTGTCATACATTACCAGATAGTAATCCTTCTTCATGGTAGCCAGATTCATTTCTGAATATGAATCTATCCTGATATGTTCAGGCGACGATTTATAATAAGCTTTCAACCCTAATTGAATACCTGACTTAAACATCTCTACAGCCGATGATGCATCCATTATCTGGATAGGTAGCAGAATCTTGATGGCCTCAGTTTGCATGTGACGATAAAGATAAAGAGTTTCAAAAACCTCGTTTTTTGTATCATCGGCAAAAGAAATGTCTTTATGCGTACAGAATCTATAATGTTGCTCATCATTTGACGTCCCACTAATCAATGGCGTAGATTTACCACAGTACCGGCAAGTTATAAAGCCATTCTGAGAGACATTGGCATCATTATTGACTTCCACTTTACTTCCCGATTGCATCTTCATTCCATAATTCACTTCATAGAGTTCCATATTATTGCAGAACTCAATACCAAATCCAACTCCTTTAATAGCATAGGAGGTGGTAGCTCCCAAATGATGGAATATATAATGACGCTTTATAATGTAGTTTTCACTTTCTCTTTCTTCCTTCGAATCATCCAATGCCGCATCATTGCTATACATTACACTTCGTGCGCCGGTAAATTTCAATATATTATGTTTGTTTATACCCCACGAAGGATCACCGCACTTAGGACAGGTGGCCTGATTAAATCCGTCTTCTCCTTTCAGTGAAATACAGTCACACTTGGAACAGAATTTTATTTCAGTCAAAGAATCCTTCCAATCAAATGTATTGAGGCCACTGACATTCAAATTAAATCTTTGAGTATAAAAATGATTACCAGGCGCTAATTCTTTAATTCCTTGAGATGCAGACCGGGTCAGTTCAAAAGTCCTTGGCTCAGTTATATTTCCTTCTTTATCACATTTCTCCCTTGAAGCATATACGCTTGCCTGTAACTTAACCCCAGTTTCAGGAAAAGCATAATTGGGCAGAAGGCCGATATTTGTCATGAATTCAATGACACTATCACTCATTATCTGGCGATATTGTATTCTTGAAGCCTTAATTAATTCCTCTATCTGCTTTGATGCAGGATCATTTGTAGCTATATGTTTTTTCTGTTCATTGTATTGTTCAAGTTCTTTTCCAAGGAAATGAAGCTTGTTTGACAACATAGCAAAATCCGAAATGATACGATTATAGAAAGTACCATCATCCAATGTCTCAAACAAATTCTTAAGTGCGTCCTGAGTTTTATCTTCATATTGAATATTGAATTCAGAACGTAATGTGGTCTTATGGTTTTTAATAAATTCTATGATTCTATTGATAACAAATGCAGGGTCATTGAATATGTTATCATTCAGTAAATGAAGTTCACGAATCTTTTCTGGCAATGTATTGTTCACATCTGCTGAAGTCCACGTATCAATGCAGTATGCTAAGAAATGTCTTCTAAGAATATCTTTTGCTTCGAGGAAACATCCAGGCGTACTAATTTCTCCTTGCATCATCTCCAATGGATAGGTATAATAATACATATCATGTGGTTCGGATGCATGACAATAATTCAATACTAATGCAGCTCCTTCCTTACGTCCGGCTCGGCCGATACGTTGTAAAAAATTACTTGGTTTAGGTGGCACGTTCGTATTGCCCACTACATTCAAATCACCAATATCTATACCCATCTCAAGTGTGGATGTTGCAGAAAGGACATTTACCGAATTACTGTGCGGATGTTCTTTGAAATCCTTTTCTAAAGCCTCTCTGTCATGTCGGTCAAGCAATCCCGTATGTTCGTGTGCATGAACACGTGGTGAAATATTTCTATTATAGACCTGCTGATAATAGTTCAATTCAGGTTTGATCTCCTCAGAATATGTTCCCTTGCATTTATAATCCAGACAATGTGTCCCTTCTGCCCATTCATCCTCAGCAGCGACGCATAGTCTGGACTGACACAGGTCGCATTGTATATGTTTCACATTTTTACTGACCCATATATGCTCCGGATTTATAGCATAATTACCTCCACCTTGTTCCTCTTTGTTAAGCAAACCAACTTCAGTCATGACATCAAACAATCTGCGCATAAAATCATTGAATAGAGAGGAGTTTTTTGCTATCCATGGATCATTAAAGACTTCGAAAGAATAATTGCTGTACCAGGTATTTTTGTTGTCAGAACGCATTACTGCCATGTCAAGCATCTCGTGGTTCTTGCCTGTATGCACAACTCCAACGAGTTTCGGAAATTGCATACTTCCACCGAGAGTCTTGTTCAGGAAATGACGGTTATCCCGATTCCAGTTCAAGGCCCATTGTGTAAGGTTTTCCTTGCGGTATTTTTCAAGGAAAGGATGGTCAACTGCACCATGAGTCCTCATTCTCTGCAATATGCCATATACAAAATGGATGAATCCGGATTCATTGCTCCAGATATTTTCCATGTTATTATCCTTTAACCAATGCTCCATAGCCTGATAGACATGTCGCAAAATCTCAGTTTTGAAATAGGTAGCAGAAGCTCCTGTTTTTTCAAGCGTTCTACCCAATTGAGCAGTCAATCCAAATTCACTAAGAATCTCCCAGTCCACACGCAAATCAAACTCTTTTTTGAAGCTATCCATAAAATAGCTACCTTCTCCTCCAGTTCTATAATTCTTCCGAAGGTCTATATGTTTAGCCAAATCAGCCGGTAAGAAACGATTGTAATACTCGTCATCTGTTAATCGGGCATGCCAATACGATTTAAAACCTTTTTGTAACTCAATCAAATTTACAGGCTTTTCGAGCGTATTAATATATTTCTGCATAGACTGCCGGAACAGAAAACGGTAAGTACGTGCTTCATAGAAACCAGCCTGGTATGCTGCATCCTGTACACTATTGGTAAATACCAATATTTTACGTTCTTGGGCATTTGCATTATCAAAATCACTTGACAAAACTTGACTTATTGCCACACTGGACAGGGTTGATGTTCTACCACCTATTTGACAGATCGTATCACTGCCATTACATTCGGGGCAATTTCGGGTGAATTTTTGATTCCCGTTTTTGTTGGATGTGGTCTTGCTGCATACTCTTAACCGTATGGTGTCACTGTCGCTGAGACTTACTTCAGTAAGATCTTTCAGTTTAACATATTTTGTAATATTAACTGCATTCTCACTAATATAGTCATCCACAGCCTCATGTCTTTTCATCTCAGTATTGAGCAGATAAACCTCTTTTTCCCGTTCTGCAAAAGCCGTATTGACGGTTTTTACATCAGAACAATATCTGTCATCGGTAGCAAGCCTGCGACTTATCCAGCCACTTGCACCACAATCTCTGCAAAAATACATTGGAAGAGCAATCCTCTCATCATCTTTATTCAAATTTCCCCTCCAGACGAACTCCGGTTCTTTTTGTACATAGCGCAGTATTCCACTTAACTCACGTTGCCATAACTGGACTTGAAGATACATTAAGGGTATAGTTTTCCCATTAGCCAACAGACGTTTAGAATAGGCAATTAAAGCCAAAAGATTTTCTATCGCTATTTTACAGGTCTTTTCATTATGTTGCTGTCTAAGTCTGCGAAACTCAGTATTATCTTCAAGTTTATTTTGAATTTCATCAATAGACAGAATTCCATCTTTAAGAACAAAAAGAAGATCCCTTACTATACCCATTCTGCGAAGAGATATACCAGCCTCAATAGGAGAGGCTTCACTATTCTTCAACCAGTATTTACATATACGCCTGATATAAGTGTCGACCGTATCATCGTTTTGGAATACGCATTCTTTTATCAGTTTTCCGTCTGGAATGCCATTTGAAACAACATCTACATAATCATCCACGGCAATACGATGTTCCTCAATTACATTTTCTTCAAGGAATGTTTCTCCAAACACATTCGTAGCGTACTCGCATAAACGTGCCTTGCTGTCGGAACCACTGCCGATTGTTGCAGATGTACCGATGGGGCATAATAAGCCTTTAGGAATATGGAGTTTTAATTTCAATCTTCTTATCAGATTCGCCACATCAGTACCTTGTGCTCCATCATATGTATGTAGTTCATCGAGCACAATGAATCGGAGAGCCTTCTGTTCCGTTTCGATATTCCCTTTCCATAACGACATGAATTTTTGTCGCATAAGTCCGTAATCCAACATTTTGAAGTTAGTGAGAAGAATATCCGGAACCGTATCGAGGATAGCATCCCGATTTTCAATAATATGGTCAGAACCCATTGTGCGTGGATATTCTTTCGCATCAATTCCTTCACCCACAAAAAGACCGGCAGTTACTTTATCCTTGAGGCGAGGGTCATTCCATATTGTCTCGGCCAAACGTTTGGCCTGATCGCTGGCAAGTGCATTCATCGGATACATGATAATAACCTTTACACCTGTTTGGCGTTCATACTGATTACAATGGTAACAGTAATCCAGAATAGGATACAAGAAGCACTCTGTCTTACCAGAGCCCGTACCTGTTGTAAGAAGTGTGGGTTCCGGACTATGACCGTTCTTCATGCTAAGTTGCCGAAAAGCCTGTAACTGATGCTTATAAGGAGGGAATGAGGGAGTTATATCTAATGGAATATTGGCACATTCCTCTTCTGTAGCCGACACAAAAGGAGGTTTCAAAGAGACGAAAGGCCCTTTGAACAATCCATCATTCTTATCTTCTATAAAGCGATAGAACGCATCGCTTACATCCTTTTCTTTGAATTGGTATGTAGCTTTTATATATTCGATGACTGAGTCACGTACTTCGCGTGCTTGTTGTAGTGGTAACATATTTTATAACTCTTATGTAGATTCTTTTTTATAGCTCATTGCAAAATTGAAACACTTCTGCATTGTCGTAAATCCAATCCCTTGATACTCTATTAAAGCAATCATGGATTTTATATTGTCCTCATGGATTGCTTTATCTATGATTTCAATCTGCTTTGAAGAACGACTACCTAATATCTTGATTTTCTCTGAATGCGAAATATCAATCCATTTAAGCATAAAATCCTCAAACATATCATCCGGTGCTAATGGATCATATTCATATATTTCGATAGGAATATCACATTGTTCGAGATATTTATGCATAAGGTCAAGGACTTCAATTTTATCAAGTCCGCCATTGTGGGTTCCGAGAAGGGGAAAGGCAATCGAAGTGATACCTTTCTCCTTGTAAGAATCTACGAACTTTTGCAATCCTGCTTCAAGATATTCCATTTTGCTGGGATATTTCCAATGGAATTTTGTAGGGAAATTCAATACCCATTGTGGCGTATTTTCTGACTTATACAGCCACAATTTTCCTATGCCAATCATCTTTGACTGACAAAACTCCTTATATTTTTCAAACATTTCAGGGTATCTGAGTTTGAAAACGAGCGCGATACCCTTGCCCATAACACCAACGCAGTTTATTGTATTTACAATCGTCTGCGTCTTGCTGTTAAAGATATTACCTTTATGAAATGTTATATTATTCATTAATAGACTCTTTAAGATTTACATACCTATCTGCATATTCCTCTGACATGGCTATGATGCCGTTTTCCTCATCAAATGCTTTTTCTCCGTTTTCATACACAAACATGTGTTCCAGATATTTTAATCCACCTGCATCTTTTGTATAAGAAGCTATGTCACATTGATATAATATCATTTTATATTGGAGAAGAATTGATGGAGACATTTTTAGCTCTGTTGCATTAGCAACAATTTCTTCCTTCAAATCTGACAATTTATATTTGTTTTGGAAGTACAAGCCTAAATGATCATCTCTCAGCAGTACTTCTACAAGATTGAATTCATGCTCGGTAAAAGGAGTGTTTTCCCATAGTTCACGAACCAATGAAAGAGTATGTTCATGCTGAGTTGAACGGTCTATAGCCTTGCCTATATCGTGTATTGCCAGTACAAGACGCATAAGATCCATGTTCATACATTTATTGTCAAAGGCGAAGGCGTACTTCTCAAATTGTTCGCATACTAATAGGGTATGCTTCTTGACCACATAATGCCTAACACGAGTATTATAGAGTTCTTCCAGTTTTGGCATTATAAGTTCAAGTGCAGTAATCATTTCCTTTGGTGAATAGTCATCATCAAGGCTAATACCCAAAAAGTTTTCGATAACAGTTGAGTCTGTGTTTTTGATTTCAGCTTTATTGGGAGAATATTTGTAAACCAGCCATCGCGGTGAACGAGCACGCGGACTCATATTAACATAGTAAACCTCAAATTCAGTATCGCCACATTCTACAGATACGTTGTCTCGTATCTGCATCACATGGCTTTTTACCGCTTTTATTTGAGACGCAGGATTGAACACCCTGATTTTGTTAATCTGAGCGCTTTCAATCTGGAACATATAGTCACCGTTGTAGCTTGTTGTTATCTTAAGACGTTCATCTGACTTTTCAAACTTCAATGGCGGGTTCTCATGCTCGAATACATCTTCAGAGTCATAGATGCTATATATATGTTCACAGATTGGGTCGTCGCAGAATAAAGACTTTAGTATTTCCGTTTCTTCATGGTCATAGCAGATAATTTGATAATCCTTAAGTTCAGAAAAATCAAACTCATTTTTTATAAGAAATTCTTGTTGCTTCTTTTCTTGGACTTCTCTACTCCATTGACTACTGTACAGGTGGACGGCGTCTATATTATGAGGGTCATCTATCACCTTATATATTCGAGCCCAATTAGTCTGCAAGTTTCCAGTACTGTAATAACATAAATTAGAATGTTTTGCCAATACTTCCTGAAGGTCGAACTTAAAGAATACTGGCATCGGACACATAGGCAAACCATTATCCTCTGCACGTCCGTAGTACTTGGAACCTTTCTGTTTTCCCAAACATTCATTGTAGAACTGTGTTTGAGTTCCAGTTCTAAAATAGAATCGAGCATATGGATGTGCTTTAGCAGACCTATGAACAACTGAGCCTGCAGCATCATATTTTAGTAGACCAAGTTCTGTTGCTCTGTTACGACTGAGTATTTTTCGAGACCTAATCACTTCTATCGCATTGAACATGTGCGTAAAGTGATATATGAATGGCCTTCTATAACCCGTTGATTTAAGAGTATTATAGAACTCCATCAGATTCAATTCACTCTTGTATGATTTATCAACGCCAGAGGTTCTGAATGCAGGATTCTCAGCCAAAGCAACCCAGTCCCAACGACCTTTGAATCTATCAATCAGACTTTGAGTAAAGGCGATGGTACTACTTTGAGAGATTCTCTTCCAATCGATTTTATCCTCAAATAAAGATAATGTCATTTCGTCAACAACAAAATCTGACCTTTTGCATATAATGGTCCAATTAACATTATCTTTGAATTTTTGCAAATTCTCGTTTGTTGGGTTAAAATCAGGAGAGTGCGATATTACATCCCAGTCAAGATATTCTTTGAATGTTTCAAGGGTCTTGGGATTGGATTTATCAATATGAGTACTATTGGTGAGAATTGACCAGTTTAATTTATGCTTGTAGAACAGAATTACATTATACTGTAATTCCATTCTTCGTGAAATGTCAGTCCAATCGAGATCTTTATCCTTTAGGATGTTCAAAGTGTTCATAGTCGGGAAGAAGTCTTTTCTACGGCTGAACTCTTTCCAGTCTAAATCAATATGGACCAACTTAGAAATATGCTCTTCCGTAAATTCAATGTCTTTTCTGCGTAAGATTTCCTTCCAGTCCCATTCTTTATCTATCAGAGAAATTACAATATCGGCATTAAGATTGAGGTCGTTCCTTCTTGAAAGAGCAGACCAGTCCCAGTTTCTGTTTTTATGTTCTTTGATATATTCTATGGTAAATTGGCAGTCTCTTCTTGATGTCAATTTATACCAATCCCACGAAAGGTTATCATGTTCGGTGACGAACTCAGCAGATAATTCAAATCCTCTATTAGAAGATATTTCTTTCCAATCCCATTTCTCCTCAATCAATGATGTAAGCATTCGTAGTGTCAGCTTGACATCATGTCGTTTTGAGAGAATGGCAAAATCAAGATATGCAGAGAATTTCTCAATGTGCTTTAGTATCTCATTGGGCTTCTTACTATTATAACTAAAACATTTGCTGTTTTCTGAAAGATAATTCCAGTCCCATTCTTCACTGCGTACTCTAAGAATATTATCGCACCAGTTAATTGATGAGAGGGTAGATAGATACTGGAAATTCCAATGGAAATCTTCGTTACCTAGGATTTCAAGTACCACATTCTCCCATACGGAAAAATCTTTGATAACTTTCTTGTTCCAAAAAAGAATTTTATTCAAAGATTTAGAGGCAGAAAGAGCATCCCAGTTTACAGGAATACCAAATTCTTGATATGACTTTAAATATCCATCAATATCAAAATCACTTCTGTTATATAAATCAGAATAATCCCATTCATAAGAAACTTGTTTATTTATCAGCAGGGAATTATTTCTGTTTATTTCCAGAATATCATTTGTTGAATATCGAGCTGTAAGCTTGCTCCAAATAGAAGCTCTAACTTCTTTTTCGAGCATTGACAGAATGATTGCAATCTGTATTCTTAATTCAGATTTTGCAAGGTCTTCTTCAGTAAGAACAGATTCTATTATATATTCCCAATCCCAAAGTAGGTAGTATTCAGGAAGGTTCTCTACAATAAAATCATGATCAAGACGAGTGGTTAATGTAGCCCATTTCCATTTGTCTTCGTAATTATCAAGATTCTTCTTGATTTTATCAATATCTGCATTCTTTGAGATGTAATCCCAATCAAGACGATCTAAAACATTCAGTTTAGAGAGAGCCGCAAAATTAAGCGTATCACAGAAATTCTGAGTTATAATACTCCAGTCCCAATTTGAGTCGCTTATATTTTGCAGAATGGTTTTCTTCTCAATATGAGCTGTTAATTTATTCCAAGCACCCTGTTCTGTAACTAACTGTTTGAATTCATCTATTGCATACAGCTGAGATAGGTTTTCTGCTGCTATTAACGGAATAGCCTTAGAGTAAGTGATGAAAGCTAAATGTTGCTTGATAAATTCAATGTCAGAAACAACGATGTCACGCGCAGAGAGAATAGACCAGACCCATTTGAAATCAGGATAAATGTCAATTATCCTTACCTCCGTAATAGATGATGTGATATGGTTTAAACCTTTTACAGAGAACTCCTTATCGTGATATTTTTCAAATGTCGTACTATTCCAAACGACTCCTTTATTGCATTCAAAGCCATCAGAATTGTTAACCGACTTCCATGAAATAAAGCCTAGTTTCTCATGCCAATCAATAACTTTAATTGTCCAAATGTAATCAGCAGAATTTGCATTATACCTATTCTGCAACCATTCTTTTTTTTCAATTACAGCAAAAGCAAATTCGCTTGAGTTGCAATATGCTTCTGCCCATTCCACAGAGGTAAATGCCCTTGACATAATTACGTCCAGATGAATATCTTTTGCAAACGCATTGATATTCTGTAATACATAGTCAAGACCAGCATTTGTGGAAATATATTCCCAGTTCCATTTTCTCTCAGGGAATTTTGCTATTATCGAATTATACTTAGATATGTATTTCTCTGTTACAGAGTACATATCGTATGGAATAAAATTTATGGTTTCAAGTACAAACTCATCATCAAGTCTTTCCAAAATAGATTCCCAATCCCAGTCTACACCTTCATGGAGCTTAGGGATGACAATGAGACGCTTGACGAAATCAATACTTCTGTTTGCCGACAGACTTTCAAAATCCCAAGGATATCTAGTAGCAGTCTCAACGATGAAATCATCATCATAGCGTGATGACAGAGCTATCCAGTCCAAGGAATCTTTATAATTCTCCAGATACAGTTTAAGGGCATCTGTTGGGGAAACAACAGATATGGTATTCCAATGGGAACCATTTGCCAGTTTCGCAATTTTAGCAAATAGTTCTTGGTCTTTCCAGTTCAGATGCTCGCTTTCAAGGAAGTCATTAAGATTCCATACGTCTATGTATGGCATCATTGAAACATAGTTCAATTCTTTATGACTTTCTCTAACAAGATGTAAATATTCACCGATATGGATTTTCTGGTTAATGTAATCATTATTGCATTCTTGATGCATAAGAAGATTAGTCGCTTCAGAAAATTCATTGTTGTAGAAAACAAACGGATATTTAGCATTCTCATATTCATACAGTCTAAAATCAACATGAATCTCACTCATTCGAGACTCTATTAATTCTTCTGCACGGCAGATATTTACGTCGGCACTGCATTGAAGTGAAAGACGTGCTATGAGCTCAGAGGAGGTATCATAGAGTTCTTCCTCAATACCATCATGGTTAAAATCGTCGTATGGGAGGTTAGATTTTCCCTGTATGGAGGATGTTACTCCAAGTGCATCACGGAATGGGAACATCTTGTATTCTGATGACTCTTTCTGTGCGATGTCAAAACATTGCATCAAAGCCATAACACCACGATGGAAAGAGTGTTTAACACCTTTCTTCAGTGCCAATTTACCGAGAGGTGACAACGATACCTCTTTTTCAGATATATTTATCAGCCCGAAAGTTGTCAGTTGGGAGAGGATGCCATTAAATATGTCCTTTTCTCCCTGGTCTGCATATCTTTTAGGAGTAGAATCAAAATCGTCTTCTACATTGAATCCTAAGATGCGTGCAAGCTGATTTTCATACAACTTTCCATTGTATTGCAATGTAAGCAGTATAACTTTATCCAGTTTTGACAGTTCGTATGTTATATAGTAGACCACACTGCATATGGTCTTACTTAATCTCCACTCTCTGAACTTGTTGTCAGATGGGCATGAAGAGTATATGAGATTTCCTTCTTGCAGAATCTTATTATAGTCCATATTCACTTGCGGTTATTATTTTTCCATATTTGTTGTTAGGGTCAGCAATAGTCTGATATACATTTTCATATATATCCTTGGTTCTGAATAATTTGCTATCTCCAACAATTATAAGCAATCTTTTCGCACGTGAAAGTGCGACATTCAAACGGTTAGGGGATTGAGCAAAACCTAAGTCTTCCTGTTTGGGGAATCCATCTACTGGATAACGTTCAAAATTAGGTTTCTGATTTTTTCCATTCTGTATGCAATGGCTTCTCACCATTGATACAATAATAATGTTCCTCTCCATACCTTGGAATCTATCCACCGTACTAACTCTGACAGGAATTTGCGAGCTGTCAAATTCTCTTGTCATATCTTTTAACAGGCGTAGCTGTTTGCCGTAGAAAGAAATGAGACCAATCTGTTTATCTTCAACACTATCCCAACTATCTACGTAGTTATGAAATGATTCAGATTCGTTGAGATCTGTCAGCAACTTCTTTATGATTGCAACTTCTCCATAATTCACACGAGATGTACCATCAAGCATCTCTGGACTTGACGAATCAATCCATAAAACGTGGGTCTCAGGATTGATTGGACCAGCAGTGATGCCATGGTATCTTGATGCGCCATTATTAATATAGTCAGGGTCATCGACACCTAAATCAATAGGGGTAGTAAGACCACATTCCAAGCCACCTTCATCTTTGTAGAATTGTTTAATAACGTCATTGATAGCCGGATGCATACGAAATTGATAGTTGAAAACACCCTTCAGGTTGTCGTCAATCTGGGTGAACAAACGTTCGAAGTGGCTGATTTCAAGAGTTTTGAAATTCTTAAGAACGTAGCTCCTTAGTTCTTTCATCTTCTGACGTTCATCATCGTTCTTCTCTCTCTTGATAAGATAATCAAATGAGTTGATGAACGATTCTCTTGAAAGCATAGGAGGTAACTGCCTATGGTCGCCAATTATCACATTCTTCTTACCGTATATTAACGGCAGAGACAATTCAGCAGGAGTTGCTTTACTTGACTCATCCTGAATTACCATATCAAAATATATTTTGGGGTTATATACACCCTCCTTGTCGGCGAAGATCTGTCTATATATGCGATAAAATTTGGTAGGGACAAAGCTGTTTCTCTTACCAGTATTCTCGATAGATTCAGACATGATAATGTTTTTTTGACCAATAGAACTACATGTAGCACCGATAACGTTGCAGTTCTTAATATAGTTGTCAAAAAACAAGTTCTTCAGCTCTGAAGTTGGATTTTCCAGCAAATCCTTCCAAAGCTCTTGAGCTACAGAAGGCATTTTATCGGAATCCAATCGACGACCGATATTTTCCATCCAGTTTAGAAGTATCAGTTTTTCTGGAGCTTCATAAATGGAATCCATATCAGTGTAAACGTCATTTTCCTCATCGTCATCATCATCGTTGATTGAAGCATTTTTCTTCTTTGCATTCCAATCTTCGCCTTTTGCCCAACGGTACATAGCAGAATATGAGAATTGCAGACCTTCTGTTTCAAGACGGGACTCATCACCAATACGAATAGGTTTAATGAGATTATGATATGGATTTACCACACGGTCAATCGCGTTATCCACGGCAAGGTTTGTTTCTGATGTAAGAAGTATTCTTTTATCAGGATATTTTCTTGTATGCTGCCAAATCAATTCTGCGATGGCAGTAGATTTTCCAGTTCCCGGAGGGCCTTGGATAAGGGCGAGATCAGGAGCCAGCAATGCTTTTGCTATTGCTGTCTTCTGCGGTTGATTTTTGTCTATCTTGCCATTTAGGATATGCTTGCTTATTTCCTGTTCTTCCAGTCTTATTGATTCTTCAAAATCTTTGATTCCTCCTGCTTTTGAGGCATCAAAGATAAAATCACCTAAAGAAACATTTTCAACATCTCGTCCTTGGACGATTCTATTCAATGATTCTTTAAGACGGGCAAGCTTTTCAAGATCACCAGACAAATCAGGTGTAATAGAAGACACCTGGGTTTCTTCTATCAACTGTTTTGTGACCTCATAATTATCACCCGATATATCAATAACGATTTCAGGATAGTTGGAAATTCGAATCAGCTTACCGATTGGTAAATCACCAATAGAGAAATCTGCGCCTTTCAATTCCCTTATAGCATCGACTCTTTCCTCATCATGGCTCTTCTTGTCGTAATAGTATAATAACTTGACGTAGCCTGCAGGTATGTCGTTGATTATACACTTGTAGCGGTTTGCGTCAAATGAATTGAGCTTATTTTGAAGTTGTGGTCTAAATGCTATAAGTTCTTCAAGATTGTCAAATTCCCTAAAGAACGAAAGTTCGGTACCTTTCTTTACTAGTTCCACATTAAGCTTATCAAATGAATCATGCAGTTCTTCCATGATGTTTGTAAGCTCCGCTTTTTTGTACTTAATATCAAAGTTGCATTTATGACCCTTCTTGAATAGACCAAAGTCTATGAATCCGTATTCTCTACTGAGTTGGGTAAGAATCTCTGGCAAGCTATTTTCTTTCCACTTGAAGTCAATACCAATTGAAGAGCCATTCTTCTCAATACCGACTTTCCCTTTAAGTTCGGTATGTATCTGATCATTGAAACGGTCTAATTCCTCTGTAGTTGCCCAGTTTCTGTTTTCTTTGTACTTATAGAAGAAACGAGGGATAACTCTATAATTCCCCTTTCCAAATATCCGGTTTATGATCTGGCAGTCCAAAGTGTACTCGAAGTGTATATCTGTAGTATCTTGACTGTTAAAAGCTAAGGAGTCGGTATATATTGGGGGCTCCTCCTGACTTTCATCTAAAACGTCGATATCATCATCTTCAAAGATGTCGGTAACCGAAAGCTTCACATTCTTCCGGAATAGAATCGTACCTTGTTCAGATATAGGAAGTCCAAACTTGTTCTTCTTCCAGTCATATTGACCAATGGCGGATTTGTCTATCTTAAACTCATATTCCAGTTTGCACATTCTAAGCTCGAACAATTCTTCCAACTGAGTGAGCGTATCCTTGTTAAAGAAGCCTCCTTCGACAACAAGCTGCTTGTTTATTGAAACTCCGCCTAATATTTGAGAGGTATCTTTAAATACTTCGATATTCTTGAAATTATGATTTGGACACACTCTTTCCAAGTAGTACAATATACTTGGATATGTCTGTATAATAGCAGATGCTTCATCAGGAAGTGAAACCTGTAAATTCTGGAAATCTTCATTGTCTTTAAGACGTTGAAGTTCGTTGATTGAAATTTGCAAACGTCGCTTCTTATCAAAATCGTATTCGATTTCCAGTTTATCAAGTAATTCTCTGACACCGGTAAACTGAGCTTTGCTATCAGTTATCTTGCCGTCAATTACTGGATAATAAGAGAAAGAAATATATTCCTTGTTTGCCTGTGTGCTGATTCTGGATTTCTCGCGCTCATCTAATTTGCTCCAGTTTTTATACGGAGCAAAAACATAGCCATCATCAAAATGGCAATCCTGATCAGAGATGCCAAGAGAATCCATAATTCTCGACTTCAGGAAATCTGTATTGTCCGAAGTGTCTATTCTGACATGAAGTTTTTCGTTGACGATGGTTGTCAATGAAGGGACAATACTGATAGGTTCAGTTCTTTGACGTAGTATGTGTTCTTGAACTTCTGTGTGCTTCTGCCAAATATCTTTTAGCAAAGTCTTGTCTGTTGACCTTTTCTGCAGATTCTCAGAAACAACCTCTTTATGACTGACAACAACGTTCTTGTATTCAGTATTGATTTTGATAACTTTTACATCGAGAGTCTTCCCGATATAGCTATCATAGTCAAACACCTTAACGATATCTATCTGGGAACCGGGAAGGAATGCCTCCATACCCAATGCGTCCACAATCAGACCGCCTTTAGTGCGGCTTTTTACATAGACTTTAATGGTCTCGTTGCTATTAAATACTTCATTTATCTTATCCCATGCTTTGCTTAATCTCGCCTTTCTATGTGAGACCACAAACTGTCCATGGTTATTTCCATTTTCCTCAATATAGACATCAATTTGATCACCAACCTTTAGGTCTGGATTATATCTTAACTCACTTGCAGGAATAATTGCGTCTATCTTATAACCTAGATTTACGACAATCTCCCTTCTATTAAGAGCAATAACTATCGCACTAACTATATCATGTTTTTGAAAAAAAGAAGAGGATGAAGTGTCTTCTGATGATTCCTCTGTCAAAGACACTTCATATTGCTCCCAATCAAAATCTTCAAGTGGGGATATTTTAGTGATATCTGAAGACGAACCGTTGTTTATTGGTAAAATTGGTTTAGGACGAGGTATATATTCCTTGTCGCTAAAATGCTTGTAAACAAGAGATGCTTGTTCGTCAGTAAGTTTGAAGTTAGGGTTAAGCTCTATTTCAAAGCCCTTGCTTGATAAGAATTCACTTATTGTTTGGAATCCTATATTAAGCTCTCTACATACTTTATTTAATCTAACAGACATATTATGACTTAAGATTTAGAAGTGAGGTATTCATTAACAGACATGATCGTATAACCCGCTGCAACCAAAGTCTTTTCGCTATTTTGGTCGTAAGGGTAAAATACAATCTTTTCTGATTCGATGCACAACTCTGCTTCTGCTATGACATTGTCATTCTCATCTACAAGTGAGAATCCACCGTCTTTTGAGAATGGAATTGAGTGTGCTTCGAGATATTTTAGTACAGGATGTACCGATTCGTCATAGAGAAGATAGTAATCTACCTCTTGATTATTGTTAGCACTGTTGGTTTCTTTGATGTGTAACTTTTCAATACATTCTTTTCTGAAGAAACAAAGGAATTGCTCAGGCAACATGACATTTTTCAACGCAATACATCCTTTAAAGAAAGGAGCGACATCTTCTACATTGAAACCAGCATGGCCACATCCAATAGGTGTAACAAGAAATGTTTTATCTCTATTATTACGTGCGAATTGTTCAAATTGTAATATAGCTTTTCCAAGTATGTGAATATCGACCCCCATTGTGGGGAGCGCATAACACATTCCTGTTGGACCATTTGTAATGCCAACCTGAGCTCCAAAACTTTTTGCAGCTAGTCCTGCAGCGCCATGTTTTTGCGAACCATATTTATTCGTCCCAAAAACAAATATTTGGTTGTTTCTAAGACTAACAATTTTACTAGGGGTGCAATGGTCGTATCCTTTTAAAACGTCGTATAATAGATTATAGTATGCTGCTTCCATTACTAACTTATTTTTTCAAATTGCTAAACTCCTCAAATTCAGTTAATGCTCGGTTCGTATATTTTATAAATACATATTCTGATAGAATCTTGAATGAAATTTGTCTCACCTTGCCGTTTTCTTTTTGAATCTCAAGTATTTGGCATTGTGGTATTATGGTGTTTTTATTCTTTATATTGAATTTTTGACCATTAAAAACTATTTGTTCCAATGAGGATTGAGTTAAAGCAAGGCTATATTTCGTTTCTCCAACTTTAATTTCATCCCATACGCCTTCTTGTTCTTGTCCCACTTCCACTGTACATTCTTGACCAAGCATATTCTCTCTAAGGTTATGCTCATGATGTGAATGAATTAACAATTCACTTATTTGAAAATTATCCTCAGAGTAAGTTTCGATGGTTTCAAATTCAACGTTATACAAGTCCTCTATGTCACTTGTGTTTTCGTAGTATTTCTTTATTTTTTTGAACTGTTTTAGTTCATGAAGATTCGTTTTCGGAAATCGGATAGGAACCTTGTCAAATGCTTTTATGATAAATTCCTCCTGGCTCCATAGAGCAATGACAAAATCCATCCATTTAATAGCTTCTTGGAGGTTTTTACAATTCTCCTTTAAATTGACATTGCAAGTGCAATTCAGAACCTTATTTGGCAAGAAGGAGAAAACTAACTTGAAGGTATATGGTTCAGTTTCCAGTAAAAAACATACTTGCTCCTTGTTAGGATTATATCTTTGAAATTTTATCTTCTCCTTGAACTTTATGCTAGGTATTGTAATGATTGTCTTTATTGTCTCCACGGTAGGAGAGATGAATAGATTTTTACAATTATCATAATTAGCAATAGTAAGGCCGTTAATGCTTATATTTAACTCCTTCATCATATCCCGAGTTATCATATATGCAGGGATATGTGTTCTTGGTAAAAATGAATTGTATAATGTGGTATCTTGACTCATTATGGTTTCTGCTACTTCCTTTGATAGTCCGGAAACATTAATCTTCACATCTGTTTTTTCAGTAGAGTCAAATCTAATAATCTTATTTTCTTTTTGACCTTCTTCTACTATTGGCTGCAAAAAGTGCTGATTACTATATCGTCTAAAAGTATCCAAGCATATATACTTTCTTTGATAATCCGATTTTATCTTCTTGTTTAATGTTTCAAATAAGACAGGAAATAAGTCCTCTGCTTTAGCATTAAAGTATTTAATTTTCGTTTTTGCTAATCTTTTAATCTTATGATGGTAAAGTCCTGGAGCAATGAGAAAATATTTTCTTGTATCAACTTTAACCTGCTTGCGTATCTCTTGAATTAGCGTAAAGATATTACTATCTTCAAGGCTATAACCTATAAACAACATATCATTTGTTAGTATATGACTCTGTATATACTTCCAAAGAAGAGGTTCGTTGTTACTGCTAAAGAAGTTAGTGTAATCTTGTTTAGTTAGTATTATATTGTCTTTTTTCGTAAAATCACCATGTATCTTATATACTATTGTCTTATCTTTTGGCAAATTAACACAATCATCAGTTGTCCTAACCACATAACAATTATCTGGGCCAAAAGCGTCTTCAATTAATGTGTCATAGTTTGTGGTTATAATATGTCGTATGTGTGGTATTTTAGTTAAACATGTGTGATCCGAAGTATCAGTCGGTATAAATTTGAAGATTTCCTCTAACTTGTTTATCAATGATTCGCGACCATAAATCTGTTCATACTCTTCAGAAATCAAGTCTAAATGGGTCTCATCTCGAAAATCATCTTTTATGTCAACAGGCATAGATTCTTTCAAGGATGTCACAATAGCATTAGCCATTGGGGCTCCAGCTTTACGAGAAAAGCCAGACCCTAAAAACAATGTTACTTGTTCTTTTCTTATACTATCTATCAGTTTCTTAAAATCTGCCATATTTTACTTGTTAAATATCTTTTCAAAATGTGCCCATGCTGTACGATAGTCATCAATACGATCGCACTTGGTATATGGTGCAACGAAAGTTTGTTTCTGTCCACCGTAGAGCTCACTTTTGGTTGGATTGATAGTATGAGTATAAGTTGGAGTTGTGCCTTGATAGCCGATGATATTACTATGTTCATCGGTAATGGCTTCTCCTCGGATATCTTCCCAACCTCGGATACCTTGTTTTGCATTTCCTTTTCGGGGTAATTTAAGATTTGAATCTCCATTTACTGAGAAAATAATTCTGCCGTTTGCATCATACCATGTGTCAGCTTCATACTTCTGTGTTGTACCGAAAGTACTTTTGTAAATATAAACCAAATCTTCAAATGTTAACTTTAGGCTTAAAGCAGTGATAACATCAATTTCAAGTAATGCTTGTCTGCGTTCAAAGTCGTTGCGTAATAAGGAGTCTGCAGAATATTCTGTAGTCAGAATAGAATACGGTGACAAACGTTTATCTGTTGTACTCCATGATTCGTTTGACATATTTGCATTGAATGCTTGTGCCCATAAATCTGCATACCATATATTCACGCAATTTAATCTTAAAACCCTTACAATCAGTGATTCCTTCAGATCATTTGATATTTCAAAAGGCATTTCGCTTAATACCGATGACGTGAGATTCTTACATCGGATGGTTTTAAGAAAATAATCTAATATTACAGAAGATGATAATCCAGTAAAAATCAGAAGATCTTCTACGTTGTTGAAAGAGGCCGAGATAATTGAGTGGGTATGTGACGCCTTTGGGGGTATTATTCCTCCTTTTAATGTTCTCTCGTGAGTGCTATCCAACATCTTCTTTAATGCAAGTTTATATCGAGTAAACCATGTACCTGTTGCATCTACTTTATTTTTAAAGTTAACGATATCAGTCTTTGGCAGATAATTTGTTCTGATAATATCATCTACTTTAAGTAAAGTATAGTCTACAGTATCATACTGTGAGTCTTTCTTGCAGATGGATTGAGGCAATTTTGCAAATGGAGATGACAAATTAACCATGGTTGAATTAAATATCATTTCATACTTGTCATAATCCGGGAACTTTGTTTCTTCTTTGATTGTGTTATCTTTTTTGGCATTGGTTGCATGATAACATTCTGTTATAAAAGGATTAACAGAAGACAGATGTCCGCATTGAGACAACTTGTTTATTAGTTCTATATCCTTTTGTGAATGGATGGAAACCAATTTGCAGCTTTGCCATTCATTTGAATTCTCAAATACGCGTGCAATCATTCTAAGCATAGTTTGATTATAATGAACTATGCGGTCTTTGTGACCTTCTAAGCTTAATTGTTTTTTTCCTTCATTATCAACCATGTATCGTCCTTGGCAAATACTGTCACCCTGATGATGAATACTGGCATCAATCATATTAGGATGGAAAACATTGCTCATGGATGTAAATTCAATAGCATCTTGTTGATGCCCATATATACATACATTAAATGTTTTTTCGGGATGTACTTCACTGAAAAGCAATAGATAGTTCTCATACTGGAAAATATATCTTAGACGAGGATATAGATATTCTCTAAGTAATTGGCCCTTTGCTTCAATAAATGGAGTAGGCGGATGCACCATACCCACGTATCCTTTGGGATTAATCATCTCAAGGGAGTTATACAGAATGCTTTTAAATAAATCCGATTGACTTCCTTTTAGAGGAGCATACAAAACTGGAGAGTTTTGCATATTGCTGGTACAGGCGCATTCTATATTTTCATCTTCGCAAGACTTTTTTAATAGAGGGTCGTTGAAATAGTTGTTTTTCTTAATAAGTCGTTCAACCGCGTCAGCATCTTGATCCCCTCTTATTGCATATTCCGGATATTTATCTGAAATAATATTAAGCGGTTCATATTGCCATTTAATCCATGGTGGGTTACCACAAATAATGTCAAATCCGTCGCGCAACCAGAATACTTCAATGAACTCCAGCATCGGGTGGAAGAAATGATAACGTTCTGACAGACGAGCTACTATTTTGAATCGCATAGGGTCATCGTCCGCAAAAAGAGAACGGCTTCCACGAGCCTCAGTGAGAAGTTCTTCTTGGGTACGAGCCACAATCTGAGCTTCTTCGTCTGTAATTCGATTAAACTCTGTATCATCTTCAGCTAACATGCCTTTCCCTGTACGTTCTAAGGCCAAACGTGTACGGCGATCTAGTCGTTCGTTATCAACTGCCAACAGTGCTTCGATATCTTTCCAATATTCTTCACGGGTAGGAAGTGATAGAGTATCGTCATAACTCCAAAACCAAAGAGCACACCAATAATCCATCACAAGTTTGAGTTTGCGATATGCGTTGTTGTGACCATAACGAGTGTCGTACAGTCTTTGTTTCTGAGCATAGCTTTCAACTTGTTCCTCAATCTTAAATAACGATTCTTGCGCTGAGTGATCAATGCCATCCCACACTTCTTTACGGTTGTTGGTATACTTTTCAATGGTAAGCTGGTCAATAAAATGTTCTTTCAGTAAGATGTCAATCTTAGCTGAAATACGCTGTAGTATCTGAAATTCATATGCACCAATAGGAGCAATCCAGTCTTTTAAGATGGTTCCCATGCGTCGGTCTTCATTGGGATGTAGTTCTTTTTGTTCCTTGATGCTGCGTACGCCCAGCATATTGGCATCAGGCAAAAGAAAATGATATACTTCGTTCACCGAACGATTTACACTGTTCTTGAAGAATTTCACCTTATGTGGAGCACATTCCCACCACTTGTTAGGTTTTAATTTGGAACCGTAACGATCGGATATGCCATAGAACTGGTTCTTACTATAAACTTTCAGCCAGGCTCCAATTACGGCGTTACCAACTGTAAGCCGATTAGCAAAGAAGGGAGTTTCCATATCCTTATGGATGACGTTAAGCCAAAGAGAGAGTTTACCCAACTCGATTGCAGTCGGGTTTAAGTCCACTCCATAAACATTATGCGTTGTAATGTAAGCCTTTACCTTTTGCAATTCATCACGATAATGGTCTGGAGCAATACGCCAGTTGTGGACTCCCTTTTCCCGTAGCTGACGCTGCTGATGAAGCAGATAGGCTTCAGACAATTGATTGATTACTTCGTTCTGAAAAGCTGCAGCACCCATAGCCGGTTCTAAGATCTTCAGCTCCAGTAATTCAGTAGCACGGCGCTTGTTCTCACGGACCTCATCGATAATTGACTTCAGTGTGTATTTTACCGTACTGCGGGTAAGCACTTCTGGTGTATAGTAACTAGCCGACTTTTGGCGGTCACGTCCATTCAAACGATAGACAAAAGTACCCTTGGGTAAAATAACCGGTTCGCCCTCTTGATTACAAAGAACCTCTGAAATATCAAAATCGCTCATCCGGCTATAAGGGACAAGGAATGTTCCATCCTGTGGTTCATTGGCTTTGTGTACTTCAATATAATCTTCTTCTGCATAGAAACCACGGTAAGCAAGTAGGCTTTCGTACACGCTTCCTAATTGGTTTACTCCTAAGTTTGCATAACTGATTCGACCACAATAATTTTTTTTCTTTGACAGGGAGAGCGCACGGATAATCTCTTTCCATTTGATATTTCTGATTCTCACCTCTCCCAAATGGTGCAGATTCTTATCGTTGAATAGAGGAGAATCTATGGGGCGTACCCGGAAACTCTTATTATTAGATAGCGACAAATCTGCGTGATGGCCATTTGCAAGCAGGGAAAACAGATGATGTATGCTGTCATCAAAGAAATACCCATCACGACTGGCTGGAGAGTTAAGGTGCACCATCTCGAGATCCCTTAACGATTCGAGAGAATATCCCTGTTTATACACCTCATCTCCAATGGGTAAAATCTCCAACTCTTCACGACTTTCGGCATAGAAAAGGAAAAGCAAACGATAGACAATGGTCAGACAATCGTCTTTAACTTCCGTCTCAAAATCATCATCGGTTTCATCATAAGAATCTGTTTCCTGAATATATTTACCGAAAGGTTTGTTTGCCACATGATGCATATAATAGAGTGCTTCGTTTGCTAAAGTCTCAACGGCAAAGATTACTCCTTCCTTTAAATCCTTAGTTACCTCGTAGGCATTCTTATAGCTTTCTTCAATAAGTGTATCCATCAAAACCGTTTGACCATCCGCCGCAAGTGTATCTTTGCAGCACAGTAGATGAAAAAGGGCAAAGTAAAGTCGGTAGTTCTTTATCAGACCTTGGAAATATAGCTCGTCAAGGGAAAGCTGAAGATATGCACCTCTGGCCCATTTGTCTTGCTCGAAAAGGAAAACCGTATTACCTGCCAACATCAGAATATAGTGAGGACGTCGCTCTTCCGGCATTAGGAAAATCTGTGTGATTGCCTTGTTGATAATAGCTGGAGAAAAACGATACTTCTCACGATCAAGAAATCGGGACGGAATTACTTGTCTCCATTGTCCTGCATAATATCGTTGCTCGTTAGAAGCACGTTCATCTTCATATTGTTGTTTGAACAGACCGTCCGGCTCTGTATCGTTGACTGTTATCAGATTTTGCATTTCCATGATAAGCATGGAAATGTGGTCACCACTTCGAATGATGTGGCGCACAGGGATAATCTCTGTAGGTGCGTCAGGACCTCCGTCCTTCACGACGTAAGGCTCCTGGTAGGCGTTTTCTGCATCGTAACCCAGTTTTTTCAGGAGCGTGGTATGCCAGTCATGTGTATGCTTAATTTCATCTTCTTTACGGGCGTGCGCATTGATAATGAAATTTTTATATTCTTCGTACTCTCCACGAATTTGTACATAAGGACTGCACAGCGCTTTCATATCATCCGCGCTGTATCCTGCACAACTTTGTACTTTGTTTATAAAATCATCAGTGAAATAACCTGAGGGGAAGTAGTCTCCTACGTTCTGTATAAATCTGTATGTTATATTGTCTGCCATAACTATCAAAGATTATGAAATACGGCCAGAAGGCGCATATAGGGTTCTGCATTATCAAGAGAGAACAGGTCCTGATAAAATTGACTTGATTGGTCGGTAATTTTTTTAATCTCTTCTTGCTCTTTTTTGTATAAATTCTGACGTGTCAGGGTGATATCTACTTCAGGGAAAAGTGTATTGGCTGTATTAGCCCAAAGTTGTAGTTTTTCTTTATATGCCTTGAGCTGTTTCTCCATTTCATCACTAACTTTGGCTTGAGCCTCATACATATATTTCACCAATCCTTCATCTATTGCATTCTCAAGATTTAATTCAATCACTTTTATGTCTTCATCAGTCGAGCCCTGCATGAATTGTGTCAGTATGGGGTACTTTTGAGTAAAATCATAGAGTGATGAGGGACGTTCACGCAAAGCTCCTTCCTTATCTAACGGAACAATAAAAAACTTGCTCACTAAGTTCTGCCCCAATCCATTTCCATGACTTCCATAGAACAGATAATAAATCATCCCTTGTGGCAGAGTGGCACTGCGCACACACATGGCTTGTGTCTTTGGTAACGATGCCGTAAATTTTGTCAACAGGTAATTGATAATAGGGTGAATGTCATACAGTGGCAGAAATTTACTCCATTCACTTGTGGTGCTCTTTCGTGACTCTGCAATACTTTTATTCAGCCATGCCTTATCCATAGCTAAACGGAATATATTATCACGAGGAAAAGCTTCTTTAGGTATGTCGTAAAGTACATCTCTTAATTCCTCGTTGTTTTTCACTTCTACATAAGGAACTGTTGCATCCTCATGAAGCACAACATCGCCATGACGAATGTTACCGACGGCTTCAAGCTCGGCAAACAAATCTTTATAGTAGCTTAATTCATCGGGATATAATGAGAATATTCTTTCGTAGATATCACTTGACAAACATTCTGTTGCCGGAGTTGCAACTACTGCATCAGCTTTCTTAAAACCTCCACGGGCACGGCGGCGGGTTGCAGAAGGTTCAAGAACCTCTGTATCACCCGTCATGATAGCTTTCTTAATCTCTTCTTCTTCCTTCTGAACATTATAAAGTTCCATAACACTCATGGCATCCCCCAGTGTATCGTGAACTTCTTGCTCTTTCGCTCTGAGTTTGTCTATAATTGTAAAATCAGAACGTAAATCCGTATTATCACTTTTGGCAACCAGATAGTAGATGACAGGTGTTTGCTTTTGGCCATATCTGTCAATACGGCCATTACGCTGCTCCAGTGTTATTAAACTCCAAGGAATGTCATAGTTGAACATGATATGACAGAAATAGTGAAGGTTGACACCTTGTGAGCCGCTGTCACTCGAGATAAAGACTTTTACCTTACTGTCTTCTTTTGCAAAGTCGCTCACCATTTCCTCTTGTTCGGTATCTGAAAGTGAACCATCGAAACGTACTACTTGTTCAGCAGTCAGTTTAAACTCACTGCAAATGCGTTTTTGCAGATACTCCATGGTTGCAATGCGTTCTGTGAAAATAACAATTCGTTCCTTGGGGTTTGCTTTCCACAATTCTGCTAACTTAGCTTTAAAAGCATCGTATCGGCTATCTTCTTTTCTATCCACCAATGATCTTACCTGCTCAGTCATTTGCATGAGTTCGTTACTATCATCTTTTTTTGAACGTTCCTCCAAGGTTCTGAGTGCAGCGACAGGAGAGGATAGATAACTCTTAAACACGGTTAAGGCAAACAATGCATCATTCCTCTGCTCGTCATGCAGTGAACGGAAACGTGTATGCTGGAGGCTTAAAATGTCTTCTTCCTCTGAAGTGAGTTGTACGGGAATACTCTTTACTTCACGGGTTTGAAACTGACTACGGATACGTTCATCGGATATATCATGCTTGAAGCGACGAACATAATAAGGTTGTATGTCTTCCTTGGTGTATTCTCCGTTCCTTGGTATGGATATAGGTTCAAGCATACGCATCAGGTTGGCAAATGACTCGGCATTTCCATTGTGAGGCGTAGCTGAAGTAAGTATCATTGAATCGCACTTCTGTGCCAGGAACTGAGCAAGGTCTCCACGAAGACTACTATCGTTTGCCACTTTATGGCATTCATCAATCACAATGATATCCCAATGGGTCTTCTCTAACCATGCGCGGAAACGTCCATTGTTTTTAAGTGTATCAATGGAGATGATGGTCTTATCGTAGTAGTCAAACGGATTTTTATTAAGAGGAATTTCGTTTTGAATTTTTGCGACGCCAATACTGTCAAGACGCACTAAAGGTATAGCAAAACGATTCCAGATTTCTTCCTGGAATTGTGCCAATATACTTTTCAATGCACAGACTAGAATCCTTTTGCCACGCCCACGGCGAATCATTTCCGCTAAAAAGATACCAACTTCTATGGTCTTACCCAAACCGACCCCGTCAGCTATTAAAAGACGTGGCCGAGGTAATTTTAAGGCTTTGAGAGTAGGTGTCATTTGATAATCCGCAACATCAAAAGCACCTTTATATGCAATAATTATTTTCTTTGAGAAATAAGCATTACTGCGTAAAGCTGATTCTATCAACAAACGAGTTTTCCGCCAACGGGGATCATTATCACTTACTATTTGTGTATTCGCGGGATTAACAATCTCGATATTGTTGTCTAAATCAGTATCAAATATGAAACTATGATTTCGAACTAATTCGCTAAGACCTTTCACATATAACAGATGACCACCATTATAATTGCGGTCTACATTGGTTATCAGGAAATCCTCACCACGCACTGTAATGCGCTGTCCAGGAGAATAATTTATCATATCGCTATTTCTATCTTGATGGGATTAATAATTCTCTGACATCTACTTCAAGTAGGTCAGCAATTTTACGAAGTGTCTCAAGTGAAGGTTGAGAAGTGTTACTATTCCATTTGGAAATTGTTGCAGCATCTTTACCTAATTCTTGAGCTAACCACTTAGCGGTTCTTTTCTTTTCTACAAGAACTACTTTTAGCCGATTCAGTTCTTTATTCTGTTCCATCTTAAATCATTTCTATGAGGAAAATACATTGGCAACAGTTTACAACGCTGTTTTCTATGTGTTTTTCCGTATGTTTATGTTTTTATTTCTTCAATAATGCAAATCTAATAAAATTTGTCGAGATAGCGTCCAAAATCTACGAGTAATATGCAAATGGATTTGCGAATTAATCCAATTATCTTGTACTAGATATTAAAAAGCATTGTATTTCTTGCATTTTTAATGGTAAAACTGTTCTGAAATAGTCGTTTTTTTGTAAATTAGCGTTAGAGAATACTATTCTTTTCATTTTCAGACATTGGGCAAGTTTAGTGAGTACTTTGGACAAAGTACTGCAGTACCGATGGAAACGTACTCAAGTACTTACATAGAAGTACTGAGAATGATGTTTGAATCGGATTTTTGATGAAAGAAAAAGCACATAAAAATGATAACAAAACTCAAAGAGCTAATGTCTCTGAATGCTGAAATGAATGCAACAGAGATAGAGTCACGATTTACTCAAATAGCTAAATTGCTGTTTGAAAACTTTGCAATACAAAAGGGAGAAAAAATCTATCTTTTCAAAGAGATTGAGTTTTACTTCTACAATAAGCATCATCGTGACATAATCACTCATCCTCGTTTTTCTGATTCTTTGTGTTGGTACGTGAATGATTTTGGAGGTATTGATTTGAATTTCCCAAGTGAGATTTGTAAAAAGGACGGGATTAACAGCACTGGAAAAAAGGTAAATAAGTACATATTGGATGATAGCTCCTACTTTGGAGGCATTCTGATCCGTCAGTTAGTCAGCGAGGAAAAAAACGATATTTTAGAAGGACCCTGGGCTTGTGCAGAATTGTTCAGACTTCATCAGGCTATGGAACAGGATTATAACTTCCCTTCTCTTGTAGAACGCAATAATGGTATGGTTGGATATATCTGTAAACCCAGATTGAATTTTCTTGCCGGTAAGCAAACTATTGAAAAGAAAGTGGATTATATACTTGGAGAATATCTATCACATCCAGACCGGGAGGAGTTATACGAAGAGTTTTCCACCTTTAAGGATAAGCGATACAGATGTTTGCGCTGTGACCAGTTACTACATGACAGTGAAACAAATGAAGTCTATTTGTCACCCTGGCTGAATGATAAACAGGAGGGACATCCAGAATTTTATCAGCGTCTGACTAATCTTCTGAAGGAATGTGGCATAGAACACATAGAGTTAAAATGCACCAGAGATTATTGGGTACGCGACTATATGCCTATTCAGTTGAGTGAGAATGAGTTCTTGAAGTACCAATATTATCCGGACTATCTGATGAAGAGCAAGAATCCAGAGGATGCTGAAACAAGGACCGAATGTACTAACGTACTACGTGGAATGGGGATAAACTGTCGTTCAACAAAGCTAATAATTGACGGCGGAAATATGGTTCCATGTGGGCCTTATATTGTGATGACGGATAAGGTGTTTACCGAGAATGGTAAAGAAAAAGATGATGAAATGTTCAAAGCAGAGTTAGAGTCAGAACTTGGGCATCCTGTGATTATAATTCCATGGAAAATGCATGGTGACTTTAATGCTCGTGATACAGACAAATATGGTCATTCTGATGGATTTGTCAAATGGTGTGGTGGCAACCGTATCCTAATGGGTAATCATGGAGATCAATACCCGGAAGAAGCTGCTGCTATCCGACGCATTCTTGAAGAATATGGATTTGTAGTCACAGAGATGCGATTTGCAGATAAGGTGTCTTCTCCGCGTGCCGACCTGAATTGGGCTTACATCAATTTCCTGCAAGTCGGTAACAAGATAATCATGCCAATATTCAATATTAAAGAGGATACTATTGCTTGGCAATATATACATGAAGCATTCCCTGATTGCGAGATTCACCAAATAGAAATGGCTGAAGTAGCCGAAGAAGGTGGTGCTTTACATTGTATCAGCTGGAATATTCGTAGGTAATGGAATTTAGTTTATAGAGGAAGCTGCATTTATATTGACTTATGTAATTCATTTAAGCTAATTCTTTGTAAATTTGTAGTTTAAAATAAGGAATTTATATGAGTAGGTATTTAATCATATCAGTATTGGCAATGTTTGTGGCCATCCCTCGAATTTGTGCTCAGTCACAAGTTCGAATGGCTTTACCTAAAACACAGACGATGGTTCACAATTCTCTATCCAAAAGCAGGGCAAACAAAAGGGCAAATGCTAAATTTACTATCCCCAAAGACTTGCTTGCTAAGATGTTTGGATTTTGTGGAGTTTCAGTCTCAAATGACACTACCGGTTTGGCTTTATCCGCTGATACTTGTGCAACCAAAAGAGATGTGAAGAAGTCGTTGTCAGAGGCTACGAATAATGAGTTTACTGCTTTGGATGTCTTAAATATGTTAGTACCTGGTGCATTCTCTGATAAGGAAAAAGAACAATGGAAGTCTTTACCAAAGGAAACCAGAAAGGCAATTATGGATATGGTGTTAACTCCTGGGGTAACTCAATGGGATGCCTTGAATGAGGCTCAGAAGGCTGTTATACATGAATATAGTAATGGGAAATAAACCTGACTGTCATATGTACTAAATATGTAATTCCACTGGAAAAATAACGAGGCATTTAACCAGTGGAATTATATTCATGAATCGAATAACAACAAAAATTCAGCATATCGTCGTCGCTCGATGGAAGCAATCTTCTTGCCACGCCAGTGGCAATACTTCACATAGTCATTTTTTATATTTCTGTCTCCTGAATCGAGTTTTTTCAGGATTATACTCTTTGGGTATTTACCGTCTAATCCTAAAAGCTTGAAAGCTCCAATATTATAAGCTAACGCTGCGAGCAAAAGTGAATCTTTACCATAGGGACGAAACAAGGAACAGAGTTCTTTAAGGTCTTTACGGAGAAGAGCTTCTGCTTCAGAGGCAGTCATCTCGGATGAATATCTTTCTCCGGGTCGTAGTCGATGTCCATATCCAACGTAAGGATAATCTTTTTTTCGATGTAGTCCCTCATAGAACCTGATACAACAGATTGCTCTTTCAAAAGGTGGAAGGTCGAAAATCGTTAGGGTTTTAGAGAGTGGCTCAGACGGCGTTACCGTCTGGCCATTAACTCTCATACCAAATATGAATATGACAAAAGCTGCTATTATCCTGAAACTCATTTTACTTTAAATTTTGTTATCTCGTCAATCATGTTCTTAACATCAAGATTGACACTCACAAAGTTCTGGTATAGAATACGTTCCTTGGCATCCTTTGAAGGGAAAGTGTAGAATTTCGGTATCTGAAAATTCTTGTAGTTCGCTTCCTCTTCGGCAATCTTCTTCATATCGAAATCAGTCTTACAATAGAACTTGGAGGTCTGGAACTCGGCAGACTCCTGAATGTTCATGCTATCGCCACGTCCTGTCTTGGTCTTGATAAAATCACGGGCAGACTGGCCACAAATCCAACCGGTGGGCATATCAGAAATTTTACTTGCCGGAACAAGGCTGTCCATATTCTCGTTGAGATTAATGGAGGTCTTGTCACGGTCAATGGTTACACCTTTTTTTAGCTGGACAATCTTACCGAAGATGTCGTTAGAAAGCCACTCCAAAGTCTCTTTTGCTCTTGCTGAGCCACTGACTACGTTACCCACTGTTGTGATAACTTTCTGCATACCTACTTTCCCATAATCGGATTCGAGCTGCGGCAATTCCTGAAAGCCCAGTGTAACACTGACCTTGTTGCTTCGGGCGGTACCAATCAGTCTGTCTATTTTGTGAAAATAGAGTGTAGGCAACTCATCCACGATGATGCTCACAGGAATATTCTTACCTTGACCGGTATTCACACGGGTTACGAGACGGTTCAGAATAAGCGCATTCAATGCACCGATAATGCTTTCCATCTCCGGGTCATTGGCTATTAACAGATAGCTTGGATTCTTCGGATCAGACACCTTCAGGTCAAAATCATCACCATCCTTATGGAATATCCAATAGGATTCCTTGGTGGCCAGACGGGATGTATAGACACGCAGCGTACCAATCATACCTTCCAACTGTTCCATCGCCTTGTTCTTCATGGCTGTTTGGAACGGCCCCAATAGGGGAGCTACTTCAGGGTCAGTCTCCAGTACCTCAAAGATAGTCTGGTAGTCTTGATTCAGAAAGGATAGGATATGAGGCATGTCGCTGTATTTCCCCAACCAATATTCAGGTTCCACTTCCTTACCTGTTTGGTCAAATACTCGGCCTGTAGGCTTGGGTCTGTGTGTCTTCGGTTCTGTGGTCATCTCTGCTATGAGGGCATGGCCGTCCTTGTCGTAAGGTACTTTCTTATAGTTAACAAAGAAATAGATACAAGCAGCGAGGAAGTTTACGGCGGAAGTCTGGAAGAACTGGTCGCTACCGCCACCGCCTTCTTTCTTTCCTTTCTGCAGTGATTCCAACAAGGTCTCAGCAGTTTCGCTGGCAGCAGCAAGATTTCCGATATACTTCTGTTGGATAGGATTGACGCGTCTGGAATACTCTACATCCACAAAGTTGATGATATTGAATTTACAGTCCCTGGGAACTTTCCCAGCTTTTTGGTTTATCTTATAATGATAGTATAATTTCTGGGCGAGTGTCGGAAACTTATAATCGTACACAACCATGGCAAAACCTTTTGCACTATGCTGCCGTATGAATGGCTCGATAATTGAGAACGTCTTACCTGAACCCGGTGTTCCGACAACCCACGTGCCACGGAATGGATTGACAATGTTCACCCATCCTTTACGGAATTTTCCCTTGTAATAATAACGCATGGGTATATTAACACTGTATTTGTTTTCCTGCAATTCCTGACATTGCTCGAAAGACTCGTTCTCAAAGTTGAAACGGTCTTTCATAAGTCCTTCCTTTAAGAACTTGGATATATTGTCAAGGGCTACATGTATACATATTGTACCGATGATTGACGCAACCATATACAACCAGTAGTTCAAACTGATTGTATAGAATTTCATACCCATACTTTGGCCGTAAAGCCAAATAGACAATATCAATACAACGAGTCCACCAAATAATGGGTAGAATACCTGATGACGAGCATCAAATTCCAGATGCTTCTTATTACGTGTTCCTATACAGGTGATGCAGATAAGTATAAAGGTGGCTATTTTACTCCATATAAGGTTGCCGTCCTGATAGATATACCACCGTTTTATACGGTCATGAATATCGCACAGGATGCCACCCCAATAATCCAGTAGTTCAGGATTAATGGCATACTCGAAAAATTCCACTATAAGTGATATGTAAATCAGATAGCGGAATATTTTATACGTGGTCTGTAGTTCTTTAGTTTCTTCCATTAAAGCAGTTCTTTAATCAGTTGTATAATGTGATGATTGGTCTGATTTTATGTGCTTGTGTTTTCGGTGTTTCCTGAATGGCTCCAGAGGCAAGTGAGAACAACCATGCTTTATCGGTTTCCTGCTCCTTTACTTCTGTTGATGTCCAGTACCAGCATTCATCAGGATTGTCCTGTATCTCATCTCCACCACATTTACGGATATATTCATTAATCTTATTTCTTACTTCATACAACAGGTATAACTGAGCAACGGAAGGGATGTAGGCGCTCTGTCCATATTGCCACATGTCAAAAACAGCTTCGGCTGCAGGCGAAGTATAGGTAGAATACATGGCATGGGTATTGCTGTTCCCATCGAAGGCTGCCAGGTCTGCGGAAGTATCATGCTTTATTCCAATACTATCAGAGTAGGCGCAAGGCTCTATATCTTTCAGATAGACTGCATATCCAGTACCTTCAATATCCTCTTTTTGATTGACATAGAAAACCACGGCTATGGGTGTCTTTTCCTGTGCTTTCATTTCTTCATATCTGACGACCTTTCCATCAGTACACAGGATGTCTCCAATCTTCATTGAGGTATCCGGAAAGTCCTGATGTGCATCACATGATGCTATGGTTGCCGCCATGAAAGCGGCACAAATGGTGTAAAATATCTTCATCTTCTTTATCTTTTTGATGTGGGTATTTTAAATCCTATTACTATACCAGTTCGGAACAAATCCTTACGGTCAGGGACGATAAGGTCGCATTTGGCCTGAATATACAGTCCCCAGCCATGACGGAGTGATAAATTATGCTCGTAACCGGCATGAATACCGGCAATGAATTTATCTGTGTCACTGCCTCCAGAAGCTCCTATGCGCAGATTCCCGTAATGGTTACGTCCTCTGACTAAACAAGGTTTGTATGCGACTCCAATTCCCCATGTCCGATAGTTGTTCCAAAATGAATAAGGACAGATATGACCACATGAAGCACATTCGTCCCATTTAATGTAGCCGTTGATGAAATACTCCCAAGCGTTATGGTGACGTGTTTCATGTTCCCATGCGATGGTAGCATCCAGCCCACGTTCATAAAGTGCACCAACTCCCAAGGATAAACGGTCACTGTGACTTTGTGCAAATGAAGAAATGGTACAACTGAGTACCATTATCAATGATAAGATGATTTTCTTCATGCTTATTCCTCCATCATTAGACATGAGTTGAAAGAGTCCGTATACAGCACATCTTCATAATCGATGTCAAGGCTGATGGTTCGGCCACTGATTTGTTTCTCAGAAAGTTCAATAGTCAGGACTTTGTCATTGGGGAAGGTCATCTTCTTCAGAACTATGACATTTCTGTATCCATGCTTGAAACTTTGGGCCGTTTCGAGTGCCAAGACCGGAGTCAACTCTATCATCTGTGCGTTGGTTGCCTTGGATATTTTCTTGTCGTTTAGCTTGATGCGCAACTCATCGATGTCAAACCGTATGTTGGTGCGGTTCTCTATGCTGAAATCCAAAAAGAAATATTCACCAACTGAGTAGATGTTATTCAACCGCATAGTCATACGATGCTGTCTGGTACTCACATTACGTATTCTCGCAGGGGAGTTCCATATCGTTCTGGCATATCTGGTCATCTCTTCTGTACTCATTGAGACTGCCGGGTTGTGGTATGGAATTTTCTCTGCCGGCTGGATTTGTTTGTCAGACACTGCCTCCTGCATACGTGTAGTATAGATGAGTGCATATTGTGTACGATAGCGTTCTGTTACAATCGTCACAATGGCAAGAATATCTCCATCGGCATGTATGTCAGCTCCTTCTTTAGGTTTAAGACGGATGGTATTGTTGATGGGCTGGTCTCCAACAACGGCATCCGTGGAGATGTCGACAAAGCGTACTGGTTCTGTGGCTGTGATAACAGTTGTCACATTCTCATTAACGGTGAGCTGCTCGATTTCCTGATACGTCTGCTGAGCCATAGAGGGGAAGGTTGCCAAAACACATACCGCCAATGCGCCGATTCTTTTAAAAGTCTTCAGTTTCATAATATCTACGTGCTTAAATTATTTTTCTTTGTTGTTTGAACGAGAATTAATGAGGTAAACGAAAGTGCCATATTTGAGCTTGGCTTTATTTTTTTTGATTGCCTTGCTGACGGCATTACTGCTTTTCTGGACTGCATTGGAAATAGCTTGCGCTCCCCATGATGCCAGACTGTTTCCAGATGTGGTTGTATTGGTGAGTGTAGATGTATTGCTTAGCGCACCGCTACCCACGTCTTTTGTCGTTTCACGGAACTGGCTGCTTGGAACATACAGTCCTTCTAATCCGTCTGTATCATAGAGGGCAAGGTTTACTTTGATAATCTCACCATCTACCATGATGCTTGTAACATTGCCTTTAACACGCTGTGAGCCAAAACCGCTCATAGTTGCATAAAGGTATGATCCTTTGGGAACAACAACTTCATTGATTTCCACATCATCTATTAATCGGAGACGGACTCTTGAGCCGTCAACTGCCTTGATGTTTTCATCTATGATGGCTTTAATTAACTTCTGCTCTTTTTCATTCTCACAGATAGTATTGAAATAGTCGGACGTTACTCTGACTTTCTTGACCACTTCCAGGGGTTCATCGTTATTTTCTTTTTCATCAGACACTTCCAGATTCTTTTCATTCCTCTTTGTAAGTGTATCCGTATCAGTCGGCAAATTTGTAGCTTGCAGACCTTGTAATCTGGCTTGGGCAATAGCCCGGTTCAGCTCCTCCATGGCTTCTTGCTCACGTTGTTTACTGAGGGCTAAGCGGTCTTCTTCAGAAGTACCGTCGCCTTGTGCGACTTCCTGACCTTTCTGTGCGCTCTCCTGTAGTTGTCTTTGCATCTCAGCGAGTTTCTCGGCTTCCTGTTTCTGAGATTCCAATTGTTTAAGCTCTTCTTCTGAATATTTTGAATCATACTCTTCTTTGTTGTCTTCTTCATTACGGTCAATGTTTCCTAAAGCAGTATAGTCATCTATTTTCCCATATGATTTAAGCATATTGTCATACTTATTGCCAATTCCATCGCCTTTCATGTTGGCATCAGGCAATTCTGGGTTCAGATAATCAGTCGTAGTGAGTCCGTTAGGAGTCTCTGCCTTCTCCGTATGAAACAGATCTATGACAAAGTAACCGACAAACAACAGGGGAAAGTAGATGATTATTGGAATCATATACTTTGGCTGCTTCCAGTTAATTTTCTTCAGTGCGTCCATCGTTCTTTATGTTTACGTTGTTATTATTAGATTCGTCATAGGCGGTAGAAGGTACTTCGTGAACACGGTTGGATGTTTCATTGCCCTTGTTATAATGTTTACGCCATATCAACTCCTGCCTTTCTGTGGCACTTTGGACGGATTGCTGCCTGTTAAACACAAATGCCATTCTGTAGATATTCAGACATAGACAGAGTATGATAAGTCCGAAAACAATGACAAGAAACAGTTTCCTGTGGTTGTTGGCAAAGTTCTGAACCATTCCGGCAAGCACATCAAGTTTCATCATACGTGCGAACTTGCGACCGGCATTGACTTCACTTTCGTATCTTTGCTTATATTTCGGATCATTCTTATCTGGCATCTTCTCTCCGACAAATAATTTTTTCCATCCCATATTAGTAGTTCATTTTGTTCTTTTGTTCAATATCCTTATTCATAAGTGTCCTCCAGTTTGTGATGAGCAATCCGTGAGGGTTATTGTCAGTCCTCGGTACACGTTTGAGCTGACCTGCAGTGACCAGTTCTCTGGTAAGAATGCTTGTCCGTCGTTCTATACGCTGTTTGCCATAATACATGAACTCCATCTTTTCCTTATCGAATTTTATACTGTCGCAGAATATGCTGAACACAGCACTCGTACCCATAATATTCGAGTAGAATCCTTTTTCTTTCAATGTATTATACTGGGCAAGACCTGTCTCGTCCACTAAATACATCGCTTTATCCATTGTGTACTTGATATATTTGTCATCTGGAGCCAGAGTGAAAAACAGATGATGGAACATCTCGATGTGAGACTTTGCTTCCACATCAAGCGTTTCGTCCATTGTGCTCCGATGAACAAGAATAGGCACATTGCCGTCCAAAACATAGACTTTCTTATGGGCATCCGAGACCATTGTCCTGGCTGTCCAAATGCTGGAGATGCAGATGATGATGCAGCCTGCAAGGAAAAGGGAACATATAATCAGCACCAGTTTGATTTTGTTTTCAAGATTCTTAATTACCATAATATTTCATATTGATTTATTGCTTACATTACTTTGCTAATCATGCCTTGGGTAGATACTTTGGCTTGCTGTGCGACTCCTTCACCGAAGTTTCGAGTTGAGAATGCTGTATCGCCTTCCGGTATCATCCATGCGGCCAAATCAGGTACAAGGTTGAGACATTTCAGTGCCACAATACTTGCGGCCATGAGATAGCCGGCTGAGAAGAACGAGTTCTGCAGATAGGCCGCCATGGTCTGTTCGCTTTCGGTAATGGCGGTAAGATTCTCTACCTGTATGCACAGGACAATGTCAAATAGGAGCAGTACATAGAATCCAACGAAGTATAGGCTTATTACAAGGAAAGAATAATCGTATAAAAAGAAATAAAAGTGGTAGAATATATTGTAGATTAGTGCTTTATCCACCTTTCCGATTTTATCTAAGAAATCATATCAAGCAACAGTTTTAATGATATTTTGTTGCGTATTTGTTGCGTATCACGGAAAATTTTGGTAATTTTGCAGCGTAAAAACAGGAATAAATCTGCCTGTGAAAAGAAAAATATAAGAAAAGGAGAATCATGGCACGACCGAAGAAAGTACAAAAGGTGAAAGAACCTGTCCGCATCCGTCAGCGAAAGTTGGCTAACGGAAACATGAGCTTGTATCTCGATGTCTATGTAAAGGGGGTACGCAAGGTTGAATCTCTCGGATTGTACCTTGTTCCCGAATCGACACCGATAGACCGCCAGCAGAACAACCATGTAAGGCAGGTTGCTGAGAAAATCAAAGCCGAGCGCATCCTGGCATTGCAAAACCACGGTGTGCGCCAGTGGGACAAGGTAAAACGGTCGTGTATAACGCTTGTGGATTTCCTTAAGGAGTATGAGCAGGAGAAATTCGGTTTCTCTACATCCACTCTCAAAGGCAGGCGTGACCTGCGGCTGAAAATCGAAACGTATCTAAAAGAAGCGAACTGTCCGGATATTGTTTTGGCAAACGTGGATGTGGATTTTTGTCGTGGCTTCATTGACTTTCTGCGCTATGCAAGGAATGCGGTGCGCAAGGATGGCAGTGTCATCAGCAACGGTGCGGCGCATCATCATCAGGCAGTTCTGAACGGTGCGCTGAACAAAGCCGTGCGTGACGGCATACTGTCAGCGAATCCGCTGAAGTCCATCAGTTCAAAAGAGAAGTACCAGCCTACCGAAAGCATGAGGGAATATCTCACGTTGGAGGAAATGAAAGCAGCGATGGCTGCACCCTGCCCCCATGAAGATGTGAAACGTGCGTTCCTGTTCTCCTGCTTCACTGGGCTTCGCCTTAGCGATGTGCGGTCGCTGACATGGGGAAAGATTGTCAAAGCCCCCGATGGCAATACCTTATATATAAGGATAAAGATGCAGAAGACCCAAAAGCTGGTAAACGTGCCGTTATCAAAGGAGGCTGTCGATTGCCTGAATCCAAAAGAAAATCCCGAAGAACCGATTTTCACCTTGCCGACTGGAGCATCGAACATTGAACGCAACATAGAGAAGTGGATGCAGAACGCACAGATAACCAAACACATAACCTACCATTGCAGCAGGCACACCTGCGCAACCATGCTACTGACACTCGGTGCGGACATATACACCACATCGAAGCTGCTCGGTCATGCCAACGTGAACACGACCGCCATCTATGCAAAGATTGTGGATCAAAAGAAAGTGGAAACGGTTAATCTTGTGGATGACTTCTTTTCAAAACAACCACAAACGGAGGGAAACAGATGAAAATAACGATACGGACACGGACATTGAAAACGGGAAGCCGCTCTATATACCTCGATTTCTATGAGAAGGGGAAAAGGTGGAGCGAGTACCTGAACCTGTTTCTTGTGCCGGATGATGCACCCGATGCAAGACGGCTCAACGAGGCGGCTATGGCAAAGGCGAATGAGATAAAGTCAAAGCGGATGCTCGGCATTGACGAGGACGAAACGGAGGCAGACAACGGCAATTCAAAACAACTGCCCAAACGTATTTTTGTGGATTGGCTTGACAGCCATATCGAAGGGATTAGACGCAATCCGTCCTATTCTCCGGCAACGTACCGTAACTACCGCTCCTGTGTCAATATAATAAAGGAGTATTTGAAATACCACCGCAGACCCCGTTTCCTGATGTCGAAAATCGACAAGAAGTTTATTGTGGGACTGCTTGACTTCATGAAGAACACCTACAAGAACACCAAATCGCCCGACAATCCAAAGGATATGTCACTCCACACGCTGCATCTGCATCAGAGTACACTGGTACGAATGCTCAATGCTGCGGTAAAAGAGGGAGTGATGGATAAAAATCCTTTCTATGCATTGGGCAGGCACGAGCGGATAGCCAAACAACAGTCTGAAAGGGAGTATCTCACGAAAGAGGAACTGCTTGCGCTTATTGAGGCTCCGACTACCAATGAGACCACCAAACGGGCTTTCCTGTTCTGCTGCTTTACCGGATTGCGGTACAGCGATGTCTCCGCACTGACATGGAGGAATATAAAACAGGTCAATGGCGGACTGGTCGTCTCAATCCAAGCCATGCAAAAGACCGGAAAACAGGTAACAATTCCATTGAACCAGTCAGCTTTGAAATGGTTGCCGGACAGGAACGGCTGCAAGCCGGGGCAAAAAGTGTTCGACATGACCTGCCTTAGTGCCTGCGACAGATGCCTTAAGAAGATGGCTGCTGCCGCAGGGATAGAAAAGAATGTCAGTTTCCACACAGCAAGGCACTCGATGGCTACGCTGTCATTGGCTGCCGGGGGCGACTTATACACGGTCGGCAAGTTGCTCGGACATACAAGCATAAACTCTACACAGGTATATGCCGATGTGGTTATGGAAACTAAAATTGAAGCGGTAAACCGGATTTCGGATTTCTTTTCAAACTAACAGTATTGAATAACAGATATTTTAGAAGCATTTTGTATCAAAGAATTGTTTACCACTACAGAAATTCTATGCTTTAAATAACAAAGAGACAAAGAAGATACAACAGGCTATAATAACCTCATTAGGGGTGTATTTTGCTCAATTATGTCACTTTTTCATATAGAAAGGGATTATTTATATGCGCAAAGTAAAGAGATTTGCTCAAACATAAGGGATTACCAAGATTTTTTAGTAATTTTGCACTCGGATTAGGGCAACCTTGTCCGAATACATCGTTGGTAAAAAAGAGGCGTTATGTCTTCATCTTGTATATGCGAAGCCTGAGAAACTTCAAAAAAGGAAACAAGAGTTGGCGTAATGGTCTCCACGCATATAGCGTGGGGCTGTTATTTCCACATCTGTTTCCAAAGGTTTTCTCAGGGCCTGCATATTAGGACGTGGCATACAGTTCCACGCTTCTGCATATAAACAACCCATATTTGGTTACTGGATGGGAAGAACAAGAAAAGACTATGAGCAAGATTTATTGTCTGGTGAAGTATGCAAGGTTGCTCTTTTGTATGCCCGTCCTATTTGTCATGCAGTCAGTTTATGCACAAGACATCAAGGAAGAAGCGTTTGAGTATTCACAAGAATTGTTGGAAGCAGCCAAGAAAAATGATGCTGATGCTATGTACAAAATAGGTGTCTGTTACTATGTAGGCAGACCTGAGGCACAAGCATCTGCCGGGAAGAAATCAAAAAAGCAAAAGTCTGATCTTACTGACTTGCTGAAAAGTACAGGTACGCTTTTATTAACGTCACAAGGTTCCGATGGACAAGCTTGTGGGACAGACAGACTGTCGTCTCTTATAAGGAATGAAATTCCTTTTAAACAAGATTATAAGAATGCGATGAAGTATCTGCAAAAGGCCGCAGATAAAGGCTCTGCTTTGGCAATGCTTACACTTGCTGATATACATTATGCCGGTAAAGGTGGGGTAAACAAGGCAGACCTTAAAAAAGCTGTCGAACTATATACAAAATCAGGCAGAAGCGGTTGCAGCGAGGCATATCTTAGGCTTGCCAACATCTATAATTCTCAGCAAGCCTGGCTTATCAAGGAGGGTATAGAAGACTACAAGTTACGAGAGACGATGAAAGCCATGTATCCTCTAATGCAGAAAGCACTCGATTACAACAAACTTGCAGCAGACTTAGGGTCTGCACAAGCTGCATACAATCTTAATCACGCTTATCTCGGTCAAGGAACAACAATAGCAGATTACAACGAATCCTTAAAATGGTTACGTCGAGCTAATGAATTGGGACACCCCCGTGCAACGACCGAGCTTGCCGTGCGATATCAATTAGGTTGGGGCACTATGCAGAACAAACGTTTTGCCCTTCAACTTATGAGGCAGGCGGCAAGTAAAGGAGATGCGGCGGCAATACATAACTTCGGGGAATACTATTATCGTGGTGCGCTTTTGCCTATGGACAAGGAAAAAGCTGTGCAATTCTTTTACCTTGCGAATAAAAAAGGACAGAATAATTCTTCCAGCCTTTCGGTCTGTTATAAAGAGGGACTGCATAACGCAGCTAACTATTCCTCTGAACAAGAATGGCTTGCAGCATTGAAACAAGAATTTGCCGAAGTTACCTTACCCGAAATAACTTTACCTCAACCACAAATGCTTTATACTGTTGCCGCTGGAGATGTGGTCAATGATTGTGGCTCTTTTTATATCGTAAATGATGGAATCTGTGTGACGGAACGGAATTATGACGCAATTATTAAGGACTTGAATACAGGCAAACTAACAGCATCAGCTTATGGATTTATGACAACTCTTGCTGATGATGGCACTGAGGAACAGCCTATTCTCAATCAAATAGGCGAAAAAATGGTTGCTGCCACAGATGCGTCAACTGCATTTTCTTACGGTCTCCAGATATTGCAGGCTGATCCATTCGATACAATGGGTTATAAAGCCATTACATATTATAATATGGCGGTGTTCTACCATAATTATAATGATTTTGGCAAGGCTGAGGCATATTTGAAAAGAGCCTTGGAAGTAAACCCTGATTTTATTGAAGCAAAAGAATGTCTGGCATCACTTGCGAAATCCGCCAAGGAAGCAGAGAAGGCTGAAAAGAAAGCTCGGCGCAAACTGGTGTGGGAATGTATTCTGATTGGCGCACAAGGAGTTTCGGATGCCATGAACAATTTTGCAAGCATTCAACAAGCAAAACAAACACGAATCGATAATGAGGAGGCAAGGAAGGCAGCCAACAGGACTCGTAACAAAGAACGTATTCGCGACTTAAAGGCACAAGGTAAAACGGCAAGGCAAAATAAAGTTGGCATGATAGGTCAAAAAGCCGTTTCTTCCCAATATACAAATGGAGTGGGCAGGCTTACCGATATGATGAATAATGGCATGTATGGTACGCCGGAATTTCGTGCATTGCAACAAGACCAGCAAAGGTTGAGCAAAGAATATGGCATTCCAAGTCACGAATCGGAGAATTGGTAAATTTAGTTAATAAATAACAGATTAAATATGAAACGCTTATTGTTAATGATTATGGGCATAGTATGCGGAATATGCTGTTATGCTCAAAGAAGTGCTACTATCAATAAGGTATGGATGGAACACAATGTTACAAAAGGTGGGAAATTAGGCATGGTTGTACATGCGGACTTTACAGTCAATGGCTTGAAAGGTGAGAAAGTGGACTGTACCGCTTACTTCTACGATAAATACAAGAACAACCTAAAAACCACATACAGCGGTTATAAAACAGTAACAGGCAAGGCTTGCGCATGGAGCTATGGAAACGTTACTTACGATAATTCACATTGGAAGGATTTTGATAATTTCATGCCATACGAAGCTATGAATTTAGAGGCTGGTAAGCATGAGTATTATTGCAAAGTCGTTATATGTGATACTGACAACAATATTTTGGGCGATTCCGAATATTATAGTTTTACTGGAACAGGTTCAAACACAAAGCGAATCTATTATGACAATGGTGGATATGCAGACAAAACGACAAATGCGGACGGAACGATTACAACCGTTAATTACACTCCATGTAATATTTGCCATGGAAGAAAGGTTTGCAATTTATGTAATGGTGCCGGTGGTATGTGGGGTGGATATGGAAATTATCGCAGATACGCAATATGTACAAGCTGTGGCGGAAGTCGGCAATGTAAATATTGCCAAGGAACTGGTGTGAGTGTTTTCACGACAACATACAATCCCGCAACCAATTCGTCCGTGGGACAAGATTTATGGTCGGGAAATAGTTATGTGTCAGGTGGGCATTACAATGATGACGATGATAATTCATCATCCCATTCTTCATGCAGCATTTGCAATGGTACAGGGGTTGACCCACATCCTTGGGAAGATGCTGCATCAAATGTTGGAAGAAATTTGCCTTGGTGTTACACAAACTCATCCGGCAAGAAATGCCCATACTGTAAAAAATACACATGGCATCAGCATCACAAATGCCCAAAATGCAATTCCAGTTCATATTAATAAAATAATACTATGATACATTTAGTAAAAGCAACCAAACAAAAATGTTTTTATTGGTTCAAATGGGTGTTGGCTATATTCATTTTAGTTTGTCCTGCAATAATGTCTGCTCAATCGTTTTCAGGAAAATACAAAGATTTTGAAAATAACAAAACTTATGAAAACGGAGTTTTTTCTATGGGATATGCTAATTTCGGTACAGAAGATGAACCTGAAATCGTATGGAATATTTATACAATGACAGGGGAAAATGATGAAATAAAAGATATGTTTTGGTTTTCGGAAAATGCAATATGGAATTTTGAGTCAAGCCAAAATCATTCATCGTTCTCCGTTCTTAAGAATGTTTACTCATTAAAGCCAGCTGGGAAAGAGCAGGAGATAATTGAAATTGGAACTCTCATGTTTTTTGACGGCGATAATCTTATTCCTAAATCGATACTTGTTCGTATGTTTAATCATAGCGGTTATCTTCGTGCATATATATGGATTCCATTTAATGAAGATATCAAAAACGAAATATATGAGAGTTTAATAAATGCTATTGAAAATATAGGTATTAAACAAGTAAATAGTACCATCAAATGATATTGATAAAATGCTATTTGAAGTATATATGAAATTTTTTTCTTGCGCATTACTCTTGTCTGTGTTTGTGAGTTGTTCACAACCAGATAAGAGATGTTACTCATTTGCTGAATCTTGGAACAACAAATGTCCGATTACATTAGTGAAAGATGAGGCAACCTTAACCAATGTACGTTATTCAAAAGATGAATTTATGCTGTCAATCTCCGTGGGAGATAGCGCACCGACTTCCGTACTCTCTTTACGTAAATTGATTGAGGAATATTCATGGCGTATGCAGGAAGTCGAGGACTACCATCTGAATGGTAAGGAAATAGGCGGATTACCCTTTGTGAAAGGTGTTGTCAGCAAATCTCCTGTCCTGGCACAAATCATCGATTCAATCGCCTATTTGACTTATACCCCTGAAAGTACTCAAGGGTGCCTTCCGCTAATTATTAGTATAAGTGATGAAGCGGATAGCCTTGCCTATGTTTACAACGAAACGTGGGAGCGACTGACAGAATATGAATGTATGAATGCCATCATGCCTGTTGAAATGTGTACGTGGACATCAAATATAAGTCCGTTACCACCCTTGAATGATGTTGTAAGAGTAGTAGGCACTCCTCATATAAGCGATGAGGGGATTCTAAAAATACACTGCTTATATGACGCAGACCCGGCTTATACCCGTTCGGGTAAACCCGTGTACATTGACGATATCAGGAAAAAGTATTTCAATTCAAAAATCTTAGAAAATTATCTTGCTGACCGAATGACGGAAAATGAAAATATACATCGTTTCTTGAATGCCTGTGAACGACGTGGTATTGGCATTCAATTCATTGTGGAAGGGTTCAAAGACGGGATAGATTATGACCTTTCTACACCGGAATTCATTAAGCAATGGGAAAACTGGGGTGGAAGTGATTCTATTATAGTTTCATGTCCGATATAAATATATGTATTAACGGAATTTTTTAGATAAATCAAGTACAATGGAAGAAAACAAGAAAAATTTAAAGCCGGACAATTTTTTGGTTTGGGCTATTTTGTCCACGGTTTTGTGCTGCCTACCCTTAGGCATTGTAGCGATTGTGTATGCCAATAAAGTCGATACATTTTGGTATGCTGAAAGATACGAAGAGGCGGAAGATGCATTAAAGAAAGCCAAGCTATGGACGTATATCAGTGTGGGTGCTGGTGCAGCAGGTGTAATCCTTTCAACGTTTATAATGCTGATATTAGCTTTAATCGCCTGATTGTAAAATGATGAAGAAATTTCTTATCCTGCTGATTGTTGTATTTGCCATTGTTGTTTTTGCGACACTGGCGATATTTATAGCACCCTATATGATTACTTTTATAGGACAAGTTCTGTATGACAAATGGCAAATCATTCGCTATGAAAGTGAGGTCATGCTGGTTTACAATTGGCTGTTGGGCTTTATTGCGTTCGTACTGTCTGCCATCACATTTGTCTTACTCCGACGTAAACATTTACAGATATATGCTCTGCTACCTATTCCTCATGTAGTTTCTTTATTAATTGCCATGTTATATATTGGGCTTTGCATTGATTATTTAGGCGATGGCTTTATCTGTATCAAAAGTCCTTTTGGGGAATATTATGATTATAGAAATTCCAGGGGGAAGGTTATAATCAGTTCATCTGTATGGCTAAACAAAGAGTTCCATAATGGCACAATAATTTTCAAAGATATATTTGGTTATGAGTTTAATGCCTTGTATAATGAATATGGTGTTTGTTTCCTGCGTAAGCCTTATGATGATGAATCTATACATTCATATTCCGACTTCTATTATTCAGAAAGGTCTTATGATAAGGATAACCATTTTGACCATTGCAGAGTTCGTTTCTTTGATAAGTATGGAAACTATATAATTACCCGTGAATATGGATTAGGTGGATATTATCCCGATCAAGAATCTGGAAAATTATTGTCTGAATACAGTGAAGAGGTTGATGAATTATCCGATGGTATCAAAAGATTCAAGAGTAAATAGAACGATTATAATAGCCATATTTTTAGCATTGGCTATTGTGTATTCATTGTTCAACCCTGAAGAATATCAAATCTTTCCTCAATGTCCATTTCGACAACTGACAGGATTGTTATGCCCCGGTTGTGGCAGTCAAAGAGCAATCCACCAGTTGTTAAATGGGCATCTGTTTTCGGCTATCCAATACAATGCTTTTTTGGTAGTAACGCTTCCTTGGATTTCAGCAATTATTCTATTTAAGTACTTTGCAAAAAACAAAGGGGAACAGATAATTCGGATATTATTAAAGCGGAGTGTTGTCAATACCTATTTAATCGTTTTAATAATATGGTGGGTTTATAGAAATGTAGCCCATTAAGTTTGCATTGTATTCTTTACTCAAAAACTTTGCTGTCCACATATTTTCGATTTTTTCTTGATTTATTTGCTTCGGTTTTGGGATTCCTTTCTAACGGCTTTGACCTGTTTCGAGAATATGGTCAGCGTGGAATCCGCTCCAACCGCTTCCGTCAGTTTCTCGTAAGCCCCGACGGTCACGGCAAGTTTCGGATGCAGTTCGTTTAGCATGACCGTAGTCACTTGGTGTTTGTCCGCAACCGTTTTTAACCGCCTGTTTTCATCCCGGTATTCATGCCACCTCATCCAACTGACAACAGACAGGGCGAAGTACACGAATAATGTGACTATGCCAGCCCATGCGTAAGGGTTCTTGTGCCAGCCATCGGGAACTTTGCTCCATAGTAACTTTATTGCATTTATTACCTTGTTTGGGCGGATTGCCAGCCACAGTTCCGGTATAACACCTTGCTTCTGTTGCACCTGCTCCGAAGCCGACTTGTCATTCTCTATGTGGCTTGTCAGCAACTCCAGTATCTTGTTGAGTTGCTCCTTGATGGTGAGAACGCCATGCTTGCGCATATCCTTCTCGTTGGCTTCGGTATATAACCGCAGGCTTGTAACCGTTTCATCACCTATTGATTGCTTGTATTCCTCGATGGCTTCCTTGCTTCCGAAAATGGCATTGACATTTTCCGGTGTGTTGCCATTGAAGAAACGTATAACAGGCTCCAGCCTCTTCACCAGCAGTTTCAGTGCCTCGTCCTTGTCCGGGCTGTCCTTTGCGTCCAGCTTCTTCTTGATTTCCTCGATGTCCTCCGCCAACGCCCCGATAAGGTCGGCTATGTTCTGTAAGTTGTCCTTCATCTTCCTCTCCTTTTTGGTTTATATTTGTTCTTCTCATTGTCGTTATCGCCCCAGCCGCTTTCGTTTCCTCCACCGCCTCCGCCGGATGAGACTTTGGCTTGGTGCGGCTGTACGCACAGCTCCATGAGTGTGCCGATGGTTACTTGGACGATGTTCGAGCCGGATTCAGCTGAACTGCCGCCGTTGCCGTCTGCTTCCATTCCAGTCGGTGACGGCTGTCCTATAAAGGTACTTGCCGCATGGATGTCTGATGCCACATCATGCCGGGTTGGTTGTGTCCGTCCGTCAAATCCGTTGTCCGGCACACGGGGTTGCCATTCCATGCCCTCGGTAATGCGGCTTCCGAACAGTTTGTCTAACTTATAAAAACTCATGCTCCGGTCTATCCGTGAACCGCTGAACGAGATTTCATCTTTCGTGAACGACACGCCAAGGATTTTGCCTTCGTTTCTATTGTATTTGAATTTCACCCCGATTCCTTGCTTTGCCAGCCTGTCGCACAAATCCGACCAGCAGTTACAATGGGGCAGAGCCGCCTTGATAGCGTCATAGATTTGGTACTTCACCTTGTCTTTCCCACGCAATCGGTCACGCTTCACGTTCATCTTGCCCTTGGAGAAGTGCAGCCCATATTCCCTTGTAAGAGCCTTGCATATCTTCACGTTGCGCACACGGTCGTTGCTGGCACTGATGGTGTTCCCGTCATTGTCCACCCTGTTAGCCACGATATGCAGATGCTGGTGTTCCCTGTCGGTATGGCGGCTCACGATATACTGGGTGTTCACAATGCCCATACGCCGCATGTACTCACGGGCGATTTCGACCATCAGGTCATCCGTCAGCTTGGGCGCGTCCTCGTGTGCGAAGTCCAGCGAGATATGATACACCGGATTTTTCAGCTTGCGCCCCGGCTTGTCGTCCGCCTGCCCCTGCATACTCCTTGCGATGGTGGCATTGTCATCCAACCTCACATCCTTGCTGTCGATGAGCCGTGCCTTCTTCGGGTTGTTCACGTAGTTCACCACTCTGGCGAAGCTCGCCCGTTTCTTCAAGTCGCCCATCATATCCTCTCGATAATTTTGTTAAACTCGCCCAGCAAGTCCATGATTTTGCCTTTCAAAAGAGAAAAGCCCTGTTGGTGTGCCAGCTTCGCCAGTTGGTTCAAGTTGTTGCACCCTCCTTCCAGCATCCTTATCTGCCGCCTGTCCTCCTGCGTCCGTGCTGCCTCGACTTTGCCGTGCAGCAACAGTTCACGCAGGAAGTGCGACGGCTTCTTTCCGGCATCGGCAATCCGTTTCATGACCGCTTTCCACTCGGCAAGCGTGAGCCGTGTGGATATGGTCTTTGTCCGTGCCTTGCCCTTTGCGGATTTCGGCCTGCCGCCTTTATGTGATTTTTCGTTGTCTGTCATACGCTTGGTTTTATCGGTTATAAAAGGAATGATGTTTTAGGGCTAAAATGGGGATGTTGCCGTTTCCGGTGTGCCCGGGTCGCCGCTTGTGGCGTGGTTTTCGTGGACGAAAACATAAACTTGCCAGCCCTAAAATATCCCCTTGTAAAAACGCCACTCCCTGCCATGCCTGCCATTCACTTACAAGAGGTATTACCGTCAGACAGGGTCTGTTCGCCCTGCATAGTTGGCGGTCTGCCCTCTGTATAAGTTACGGTCAAACCGTCATTTCCCGATACTGGTTGTTGGAGTGATATTTGGTCTGTTTCTTCTTTCCCTCTTATCACTTTTGCAAAGTCTTCTGCCTCCTGCTGCGAACTGAAGATGTAACCGCCATTGCCGAAATCGCTCCAATAGCCGTTGAAATTCCGTGCCGTCTGCACAAACTTCCGCTCTCCGACGGCTTCAATTTCCGTTGAGAAAAGCACGGCGAAGATGGTCGCTCCGCTTCTTGAATGTGTCCGGCTTTCGATGGAATACGGTTTGTTCTCACACTCCGAGGCGGTGATTTTGTCGTTATCCCCATCAACATTTTCCGAGGAAATTTGTGTAGAGGTTACGCTGCTTTCATGTGGATTTTTGTCCGGTTTGCTCTCCGGCTGCCGTTCATTATCCGTAGAATTTTCATCATCCTGCGGCTTTCTTCTGCGCTTCGGAGTATCTTTCGGAACAACAGCATCCATAAGCCACGATTGGATTTCGGAACGGAGAAAATAGAGTTTGTTGCCCTGTTTGCGGTATGGAATCCTGTGTTCGGAAGTCATCGCATAGATGGTGGAAACGGACTTGCAGAGCATGGCAGACACATCCTCAACCGTCATGATTTCCGGCGAGGGAGTGACGGCGGTTGAGGAAATGAACTGCTCCAACATTCCGGTCAGGCGGTCTATCTTCTCATGGAGTTCTGCCACCGATCGGGGTAGATTGTCAAAAGAAAGGTGTGTATTTTCGCTTTCAGTCATATACGGATTGTGTCTGTGTTTGAAGAAAGGGAACTAATCATTTTTGGCGAGATTACGCATGATGGTGTGTGCCTCCTTCGAAATCTGCCCCTGTGAGGCGACGGGGTTCTGCCGGAGCCATTTCAGCAGTTCGGACTTCTCGAAATACACCATTTTGTTGTTGGGCTTGAAGTACGGGATGACCTGATTGTGCGTCATCTTGTAGAGCGAACTTTTGGAAATGCCTAAGAACATGGCGGCTTCCTCCAGATTCAGAACCTCCTTTGAGGCATAAACCACGTTCTTAACTCTCTCCAGCTCCTGTCTCAGTCCGTCCACCACCTTTCGGAGCAAGGCGGTTTCGTTCGGTTTTTGTTCTGTTTTACACATAGTCGTTATTTTATAATTTGATTTATTCTTTGTCGGTTGTGGTTGCTTCCGATTCGATTTGTCAGTGCAAAGTTAATGCGAAAAGAATCTGCAAACAAACACGCAATTCCTTGTTTAACAGTCTGTTTTGCGATGTATTATGGCAACATAGCCAGTCCGTTTTATTCTTTCAATGTGTGCATTTTCGACTTTTTCTGTCAGATGATTATCTGGCAAGTATGCCGGATGATTTTTGCAATATCTTGTTCTTAGTAAAGGCGGCTAATCTGACAGGAAATTTGTAACTTTGCCACATATTTATCTGCCAGTGCTGCCAGATAATTTTCGCCCGTGAGAGCGACAAGTCTGCTTCTTCAAATGCCGGATAAACAGCATAGGTTAAAAATGGTGAATTAACATATCATACTCTCAGAGTTTGATTTTAACTGGCTGAACATATATTTCAAACACATGCGCAACATTTTATGATATTTTTGTTGCAACTTTGTTGCGTAAGCCTTAAATGTCTTAATATAATATCTGATATACAATTAGTTATGAAATATCGTGATATTACAAAGTACAGCATAGCTCCGTAGAAGTGTACAGTCAGATAACGTATGAGCCACTTTGCCCAGGCACCTTCCCATTTGGGCAGAAGACTGAATGCCCACTGTATCGGTCCGAAGATGGTCAACATCCCCAACAGGATTTGCTGGCAGTAGATGGTTGCCCACCAACCGATGCGATAAACTATCAGAGCGATGAGCATAATGATTTTATCTAGTCCGACCACTGCACCAGCTGTGAGTGAAGTAAACCATAGTCTGGATGCGTCCTTTTCCATGTTGGTCACTTCTTCAACACCGGTCTGTTCCATCGTGGACTCAATAAGATTCGGATCGGACGTTCCTGAATGTGCTACGTCAGCCTGAGCTTGCAAGGATGTATAGAGAGTGTCCCTGACATAAATGAGTTCCTGGACTTCCTCAAATTTATCTTCTATCTGTAAGGATTCTGCCTGATAAAGGTCATGAGTATATGAACCGATACAGTTAGGAATGTAAGAAAGAAAGTCAAGGAAGCACCAGCTGCTTCCGCTGTTAGTTATACCCGTATCTGCAGGTGGATACCACCAGCATAGAATAACGGATATAGCTAATGGCCGGAACAGTTTCATAACGTCCAGAGGCTCATGCTTCACCATCATCTTATAGGCTATATTTCCTGCCACTACAATAGAGAACAGAGCAGCGAGAGCCATGCACATTTGGAGAATCCACCAGAACGGTCCTTGTGAACCTGTGAATGTGGCATCTGTAAGGAACTCGTTTGTCTGGAAAATCACGTCATCAATCTCTTCTTCAAGAATATTGATACCGAAATCTGAGAGTATATTTGAATCTGCCATGATTTTAGTTTCCTTTTATGTTATAATTCTCTGTTAATTGTGCCCTTCTGAATTTAGTTGCCCGGCTTCTCGCCAACGGCTAAATGCTTCGGTTGCATGAGAAGCAACATCAGTTCGTCTGTTCAAGCGGGCGGCCAACAAGGAAGCTGTCTTGTTCCTGTTGCTTAACTGAATCAGATACGCTATGAGAATTTCATTCTGATGCTCTATATCAGCATATATCGCAAGGTATTGTCTTTTCCTTTGGGCGTTTGGCATATAAGCGTCCTGGGTTTCTTTAATGGCTGTCCTGAACATATTGTAGTATTCGTTCCATCGCGTTTTATCATTTACCGTACCTCCAGAACTGATGATGCGGTTGATATTCTTTTCAAAGTCTGATAGCTTGTTATTCACTTTGCTGCCTTCTGCAAGCCAGGCAATATCAATCTGTCTATCGGCAATATTGAGAGCTTCAATTTCTGCCCGCTGAGTCAGTGACGCTTGAATGCTGTCAGCTAAATCTACCTGTTGGTATGATTCTACACCAGCCAGTGTCCTAAAGCTCAGCTTGTTTTTACTTGCTGCCGATTTCTGGTAGCTGTTATGAAAGAGGGTGTAGTAGAAAGCAGGGGTTAGTCCGCCAACACCTATTTCCTGAACTGTAATCTGATTCATCTTTGTAGCATCGTGGTTGTATGTCACATAAGACTGGGCAGCTGCTTTGAAACAAAGCAGCATTGCACATAAACATAATGTTGTCCGATAACTGATAGAATGTACCATATCTGTTGAGTTTTAAATTGTTATTTAATAGCCTAAATAGCCCGCAACTTTCCACCGGCCAAAAGCATCATTAATAATCTCTTCCTTGGTCTTTGCACGATAAACCTGTCTTTTCCAATATCCGATGCGTACCTGAATGTATCTCCAGGTCTCAAAGTATGCCCTGTTCAGATGCGTCCTGATATTGTCGAGTGAGTTGTTTATGTTCATCAGAATGATATAAAGATTCGCAGTTGAACAGGCTGCCGCACCGGTTGCATACAGGATTAAATCACTGACCGAACGATACAGATTGTCTCCTTCTTCTGTAATATTTGCCAAGGCCCCGGCATTGACTGTGATTATTAAGGTATCTGTGCTTACAATGTTTCCTCTGTCCAGACACTTCCTTCTGAAGTCTTCAAGCATGTTTTTATAATCACCCACACGGTCACTGATGTTTTCGTAGGTGTTATAGATATTGAGACTTGTCTTTAGAGACTGATACAGAATATCAATAATATCAAACGCACGGGTGTATCTGTCAAGCTCTTTATTGATGTCCTTGAAACCGATATTGGCATCACTGCTGTACTCATGCAGAAGTTTGTTGCTTGCCTCCAGTGTGGATCGAACAAGCAGCAGACTTCGTTGTTGTTTATGGTCGTTGATATAAGCTTCTATGGAAGCTACATCAAAACCATATTGAGCCTTGGCTGTGAACGGGAACAATACCAAAAGGCATACAATAATCGGCAATATGTTATTCCTGGTCGTTTTCATCTTCATCGTATTTACCATTGTATGTATCTGAGTGAGCACTGGAGGCTGCCTGACGCAACCAGCGTTTTCTACATTGTTCAATGAGAGTCAATCTTCTGCCACTGTCATCGTTGATATACGGGACTACGATTTTCAACATATCTATGATGGAATGTTTGTAGTGCATCATCTTTTCCAATGATACAAGGTCGGCATAGATATTGGTGAGTCTAGTGTCAATCTGACGGGCTATTTCAAGTCTGTCGCTTGACCAGAGCAGATGATAGGTATCACCGGTATCATCGACTTCTACAGGACTACTTTTGGCATATTCCACAGAAGGAGTGCAATCCGGAAATTCTTTGGCCACTTCTGATAATTTTGAATTGACCTCGTTGGCTTTTTCCGCATCCGATTTGGACGGATCGAGATTGACTACTTCAACAACCTGTGTGTCACTGTACTCAGTAGTAAGCGTCCATGAAATCTGTACGATAGCACGGTGTATCTTAATCCAAAGGAAATATTTTGGTTTCCTGGCTATGGAGATGGTTGCTTTAAATGTTATGGTACCGTTGATGTTGGGCATGGATGCAGTACGAACGAATGTATTGCCTTCCCATGCACCTGAACCGTTCCACGACAGATTATAGGCTGTTTTACAATCCTGCATGATAGCCGGTATGCGGTAGTAGTCATCCGTGGCAGCATTCTCGCCGTCGATAGCTTCCTGCTTTGCCTGTTCATACTGTGACAGTTCTGTCTCATACGAGCTCATCTCAGCTTTTAGGCTTGATATTCTGTCCTTGTTCTCATTGTAGGACTGTCTGTATATTGCAGCATCCTCGACGCTTGCTGTCTGGATTTTTTTCAGGAGCTCTGCGTTTTCTGCCTCCAGTGCTGTTATTTCTGATTGTACTGAGACAATATTTCCTTTCAATTCCGTTATCTTGGAGTCTATTTCAGATGTATTGATACTTCCTTCGGAAACACTTGTTGCCATAGAACATTGCTTGGTATGGTTGTTTACACTGCTTCCACAATCGGAACATTTGTATTGTGTTGAACCTTCTCCTAATTTGGCACCGTCATAACAGGTTACGCTGATGGTTGCTGTCTCACATCCTGAAATCTTCTGGGCATTGGTAGTTTGGTAGTATTTCTTTGGGTCACTTCCCAGATAATAGGTATAGCCCTCTTCATTATCGTTTAGTTCAGACAGACGTGCGTTCATACCGGCCTTAAAGGTATTCAGGTCCATAGTGTATGAATCAAATATGTCTTCATAGGCTACTTCCTTACGATTCCAGCTTTTGGTAGCATGAATCTCGTAAGCGTATGCTTTTGCATACAATCCATTCTTTGAAGAATTAATCTTGTATGCGAGCATATAATATGAGATGCTATAGGTATTGCCATCATTGGCTTTATTCAGATTGGCTATCTGTGAACGACTGTATCCTGCATGATTCTCGGAGTTCTGGAGTGCAGCTTCACGCTGTGCGGAGGATGGATAAAAGTTTTCATCTGTAGTGCTGATTCTGTACCAGTGATCACCGTTGATAATTGAGTTGTTGTCTTCAGGAGGATAATAGTCACAAAGTTTGATAGAACCAGCATCCACACGGTAGATGTACCACCTTTGTGTGTAGTACTGGCCGAATGCTTCATTGGCATAGTCTGTAATCCATGCCGTTGTGTTGTAATTCGACAAAGAGAAGAGATTGGCGATGCCTTCCTCTCCACCGATAAACTGTAATAAGGTATTTCCGGCATTCTTGGAAAGATTGCCGTATAAGTCGTACACATTCTCGGCTATCTCAATGACACTGCTTGTCTTGTCCATAATGGTTCCGTTAAAGGAACTGTTCCCAAGAATGGAACTGACAGCATTGCCAGCTCCAGCCGAAGCAAGGCTAACGCCCATCGCATAGAGGTTATCTATGTCTTGCTTTAGGTTTTCCTTTGTGAAGTTTGTACCAATATTTGAGAAGCTTTCAAGCAGAACATCCCAATCCACATTGCCCAGTTCTGACAATTTCAGAATTGCTGCAAGTTCCTGGTTGATTTCAAGAAATACGATGTCCTTGAATGACAAAGTACTATTGGTAACAATAGACTCAAACTGATAACACAAAGTCTTTACCTCATCACAGATCTTATAGAGATAGCTACCCCAATAGAGGGCGTTATGAGGGCTTTTAAGCATCATGCCAGCAACAGTCCATATTTTGGGCATAATTTTGGCAGACACCATGTTGTATATACGGCGGTAATAGTAGTTCTCTGTTGCACTGGTCCAAAGTCCCAGATTTGTGAGAGCTCTGCGATCGAGGAACTTGGAACTGAAGATTCCTGCAGCAGCCACTTCCGCTGCCTGATAATGTTCCCTGATCTTGGCTATCTGTTGAGCATAATACGCCTCTGTAGCAGCTTCTGTACCGAAAGCTGCCGACATTTCCGCTACAGTGCGAGTATCATAATTTACACTGTAATACTGTGCCATAGCAGGCACTATAGCACAGAGAAATAGAAGTTGTATTATCAGATAGCGTTTCATTTTCAAATCTTACATTTCTGTTTTTGTTTTGAGATTAAGAACATGTTGAGTCTGGTTCACCTTTTGTGCAAAGGCCAAAGACTTGGTTATTCCTGAAAGACTCCAATCCCGGCAATAGGCTTCTATGGCATGCTGATGGTCACACTTCAACTCTCTTTTATAGAGTTTCAAGGCTTCCTTTTCAGCTCGCTCTGTAGTGTAAGTCATGTAGCATTCACGTGGCTCTTCAACTCCAAATACGGCCCCGACACTTCCACGTCGGATAAAGACCTCACGGAAGAAACTTCGTCCTTCCTTATTTTCCAGGCGGTTGATAGTGAAAATTTTCTTACAATCAACGTCTGTCAAACCGAGTGTGGCCTTAATCTCATCAAATCGCTCACGGAATTTGCTCTGGTCGAGCAGCATTACCACGTCTGAGTTATTGATGATAGCTTCCTTGACAATAGGACTTCCTACAATATCCTGTATTTCCTGCGTTACCACACCGACAGAAGCCCAGAACTTACGGGCTGTCTTGTGTAGGCTAAGCACCCAGCGCCTTATCATATTTCTATGGTAGGTTTCCAAATGCTCGCCCCCGAACCGGACTTACACCTCTCAGCGTATCCGGCTCTCCACTAATTTCAGTCTATCTTTCCGTCATGTATCTTCTTGTGACAACTCCTGCACACGGCAATCGTCTTGCGTTTACGGGCAATCATGTGTCGTTCCCAGCTTTCCTTTCCCTGCAAGTTCTTTAGTTTCCTTACATGGTGCATAACAAGGTCGTCTGTCGCTCCACATAATTCACACTCACGGGCTTTCAGCCTTTCAACAAGGCTTGTCCGCCCCGCAGTATAAATTGTTCGTGGCATAATGTCACATTCCGATTTATAGGTGGGCTTCTTTCGTTTGAAGCCACCGTCGTAAAAGTATCTTTCCTTTACACCAGTTTTAGTCATGTGCGTTACGATAAACCTACCGTTCTTACGATATTTCTTGTTTACCTTACGTGTTCGGCACTTATATTTGCCTGCAAACGTTTTGTACATGCTGTATTCCATGATGTACTTGAAATTATTCAAGGCATGGGCGCAGTTGTTGGCTATGGAGTAGTAATTATAGAACCCCACGATTTCCCGATTATAACTATCAAGGATTTCAAGGTCGTCATTGAATATCAGTCCCGATTTACATTTCGGTTTCCATATTTCCTTTCCGTTACGGTTTGTCAGTTCCAAGACTCCCCAATCGAAAAGTTTTTTACGGACTGTTTCCGTACTGACATTCAAGCAGACCCTTTTACCATAGGTTCTTCTCAATCTACCCCGTTTATCCCGTCTTTGGTCATTGGACTTTCTTACAGTGATTTCATATCCGAGAAACTTGGCCGGTCTTTCCGTGTGAGTGACAAGTGTCTTTTCATCGGACAGCTCCAATGCCAGTCTGTCAGCAAGGAAGTTTTTAATATCTTCTTTTATCTGTTGCGCATCCTGCTTGCTTCCGATAATTCCCACAAGAAAATCATCTGCATATCTTGCATATTTCATTCTTCTGTAATCGGCATCCATTTCTTCGCCGTTGGGATATTTAGCCCGTCCTTGTTCTATTGCTTTCAGTTCAAGGATTAGCTTTGTCCTTTGCCTTTCGTCTTTTACGAACTTCAATCTTCGCACAATACGTTTTCTTGCATTGCCAAAGTCCATACTTTCTCTACTGAATTTTCGTTTCTTCCCTTTGTCGAATTTGGCTGTGTATTCCTTTATATACTTATCCAGCTTGTCAAGGTATATATTAGCCAATATCGGGCTGATGATACCCCCTTGCGGTGTGCCACTGTAAGTATTGTGGAATTGCCAGTCTTCGATATATCCCGCTTTCATAAACTTGCGTATCAATCGGATGAAGCGTTCATCCGCAATACGCTCCAAGAGAATGTTTATCAATACATCATGGTTTATATTATCAAAGAAGCCTTTTATGTCTCCCTCCACAAACCATTTTGCACCATTAAACTCCTTTTGGATATGAGTTAATGCAGTATGGCAGCTTCGATTGGGACGGAAACCATGCGAGGTGTATTCAAAATTTCCCTCGTATATGGCTTCCAGTACCATTCTTACTACTTCTTGTATCAACTTGTCATTGAAAGTCGGCACGCCAAGAGGTCTTTTCTTACCGTTTTTCTTCGGTATGTACACCCTCTTTGACGGTTGGGGCTGGTACGTTTCATCTTTTAACGTATCAATCAACTTTTCAATTCGTTTCAGGCTCATGTTGTCAATGGTCTGACCGTCTGAACCTTTAGTCATGTTACCCTCTTTAGCGTAGATACGCTGATAGGCAACGTAGAACATTTCCTCATTGAACAAAATTCTGTAAAGACGTTCAAACTTATAGCTTGCATCCTTACTGTGTTCTGATAGACTGTTTAATACTCTTTCTGGACTTCTCATAATGTCTCTCACATTTTCCGTTAATTGTATTAATAATTAGCTGCTTCCCTTCGCCATGTACAAGGCGTTACCTTGCTCAAACTACTATGGAAGCTCCGTTACCACTCCGAATTTTCATAGGTCGAACCTAATAGCCTTTCGGCACTTCGGGATAGGTAATCCCCGTTTATTACATCGTAACTGTTGGCATGATAGATTGTCGGATACGACTTCCGTCCTTTACTCGCTTACTGCGGTTGTGTCGTGATAAGTTCTTGCTACCTTCATTCCTATACACTGAAGTAGTATCACGATATGGCGATTGATAGTTACCTTACGCCATAGCCTCAAGGGGGACCATTCGGACTATCGTTCAATCAATTCGGACTTTATCCTCATATCTATCTTTTCATCTCGCCATTCAGTCGCAGTTTGGTAACTAACTGACTTATGACTTTTCCGACATGCTACACTCCCTGCTCGGTTAAGTTTTCCCGAAACAGATAAGTCGGCTGATGATAGGTCATTTTCAAAGAACACTTTCCTAATCTCTTGCCAAAGAGATATTTACGATGCAACCTTTACGGGCGCACATAGATACTTGATATATTCGGCCATCATGGGAGAGGCGATAGCCTTCCATGCCTCTTCGATAACCAGTACCTTACGGTTCTTCTTGATTCTCATCTTCTGGATGAATACATCCATGATGATAAGCGTAACAAGAGGGAATAGAAGAGGGTCATCCTTAATGGAGTCGATTTCAAACACGATGAAGGTCTCATCAAACAGTTTGGTGTCCAGGTTCTCATTCAGCGTCACCTCATGGCTTCCACCCTTGTAGAAGTCCTTCAATAGATAGTTGTAGGCTGCCAAGTCAATGCCGGAAAGTTTATTCTCTTCAATGATTTGTGGAATGCGGACAATACTGTATTCATAGAAGGTGTTGAACGAGAGATTCTCAATACGACGGTTCACAAAATACTCGTCAAAGTATTCTTTGATGACTTGCTCAATAAGCCGGTCTTCCGTCTTGGTAACTACTCCCTGGGTGCCTTTCCAGATAAGCATAATCAGATTCTTCAAGAAACCTATTTTCTCGATGTTCAGTTCTTCACGTTTGATAGCAAAAGGGTTCATCGTGATAGGATGCTCTTCGGTGTAGCTGATATACTTGCCACCTACATACTCGCAAAGTCCCTCGTAAGAATTACCTGTATCGACCATAACCACATCTGTATTCTGTTCCCACATCTGACGTACCACGCTGTTCATGTGGAAACTTTTACCACTGCCCGAAGGACCAAGACAGAAGAAGTTAGAGTTATCTGTAATCTTGTTCTTGCCTTCCTTTCCACTGATGTCTATTGCAACAGGTACTCCCTGTCTGTCGGTGTAGTATATTTTCAGCGGTGTTTCTTCGCTATGCTGAATCCTTTCCTTGTACATAAGACATGCAGCTGCATCACTAAGGGTCAGAAAACGGTCGTATTCAGGATTGGTGGCATAACAATTTCCAGGGAATGAATTGACAAAAAGCTCCAACTGATTATATGACTGTTTGCTAATGTGGATTCCCAACTTGCTGAAGAGATTCTCCAGATGATTGGTACATCGCTGAATATCCGTATCGATGGGTACTCCAACGATAAGATTGAAATGGGTATATACCAACTGCTTGTTTTCTCTTGCGATAACATCCTGTACATTTTTAATGTCCTCTACGGCAATCTGGTTGCTTGGATTTGGCATACTTGCATGGCGGTTCTTCTTCTTCTCAAGCAGAGAAAGTTCTTTTTTCTGATTGGGGATGAAAAGCATCTGATTATACACGACCACCTCAGCTGACGGTATGCTGTCTAACAGTGATACCATGTCTACTGGCATGGAAACATTGTTCACCTCAATGTTAGTGAACGGACGTACCAAAGAGGGGACGTTAATGCAGTCCACATCCACGAGACTATATACCTTGCATCTTTTATCACCCATAGTAATAGACTCGTCATCTATCTTGAAGTTGTTCATCGACAAATGTTTGTCGGTAAAGTTCATAGAGAAATAGCGGTCTACGTAATCACGGGCTTTATTGCCATCAAGAAATTGGGCATCCACACTGGAGTCTTTCAACTGGTCCTTGACCTTGCGTATCTTAACCATGAAATCACGCCATTTCTTGCTGTCAAATGAGAAGAGATTGCTCTTCTTGTTTTCCTGAGTGATAATCAGGTAGCTCTGACAGTCGGTATAGGAACGACCTGTGAAATAGTTGAAATATGATTCCGACAGAAATTCATGGTTATCATTGCTCTCGTCATGAAACTTCTTGCGGATAAATACATCTTGTTTGTGGATGGCATATCCATCACCTAAAGTCTGTGCAAGGGCAGTGAAGAGATGATTGAACTCGTAGTAACTGTCAATGTCGGCCGAATATTTCTGTACCGGATTTTCCATCTTCAGAATGGCCGAGTATTCACCGGTCTTGGTGTAAAGTACCCCGATACCGTTGACCTCTTCCACAGAGAAGTAGATATTCTGGAAAATTTTCTTGCGTTTCCCTCCAGTACCGAAAGCCATGACTGAGATCGCCATACCAATAAGGATTGCCACAAATGTTAAGATGACGTATAGAATCATTGTTCTTTGAATTTATTATTCGATTACTTATCAGTTACGTTCACAATCTGAGAGTTGTCGTATAAACTATGTTAGGCTCATCCTAACGGGAGGGTGAGCCTAACCACACACTATTCAAAATCCAACTCTCTTGCTCATTTATCATGTTGACCGATTACATCTTATGTGCATTAGCATAGATGAATACGCCATGTTCCTCTTTCTTGGTGTGCAATCCTTTCCTTTGTTTGAAAAAGATAAGTGCAGCACCAGTGCATAGAGTGACAGCAAGGATGGTGAGTCCGGCAACAAATCCGAGGATACAATACACTATGATAAAGCTGAGAATACCTCCACCTACAGTTGCCGCAGCCCAGGTGATATACCTGCCTTGGAATCCCATAAATTCAAGGGGTTTCTGAAGCCCCTTGAACATGGGATAGCTGACGTATTGATGATTGATCGATTCCTTTGTCATGACGAATCCATACAGCTTGGTTAATGGTTAGATACCAAAGAACAAAGGCAAAGCCTGTGCAGCGGCTACAAGGAAGATACATGCTCCAACGACCATCATGATTTTCTTCTTGACGTCCTGCTCTTCATTGTTCATTGCAATGTAAACGCTGATGGCACCGACAACGGCAACGACACCGGCTATGGCATAACAAAGCTTCACAACGTATGGAACATACTTTGCAATTTCTTCCGTAACTGTTGTCAGTGCATTTGTTCCGGCTGTGTAGTCTCCTGCAGCATTCTGAGCATAAGTGGCAGCTACTCCGCAAAAGAGCAACATGGCCAGTGTTCCAACACGTTTAGCATTGAAAATCCTTTTGGCTAAATTCTTGATTTTCTTCATTTTTTTGTTGTTTTACAGTTAAAAAATTAGACACGTTATCCTTACTTGCTTGGTTATTTATTTTTTACTTTTATACAATATTATAGCCAAAGAATGCAGGGAAAATGATAGTTGCTCCAATCATAAACAGGCAAGCTCCAACCAGCATCGTTATTGATTTGGTCACATCTCCTTCACCGGTATTCATTTTGATATAGATTTGTAAAGCTCCTATAATTGCTACTATGGATGCAATAGCATAAAGAAGATATACGACATACAGCATCATTGTGACCGTAAAATCATGGGCATTACTCAATGCGTCAGCACCCCAGCTGTAGTCAACACCACCGCATTTAGCAAATGCCGACTGAGGCTGGAGGAACATGAAGCCGAAACAGGCAATAAAAAACAGTTGTTTGATTTTACAGTTTATCGATTGCATTCCTTTTCTCTATTTTTCTTTTGTTGTGTTTGTCGTTGAGATTTTGCATGAACTCATCAGGATAGAAACTGTATTGAGGAACTGCCTCTATCTCTTCCATGTTTTCTTCGTTTTCTTTATTGAGTTCTGCACTTGTAGTAGTCTGTTGAGTGGATTTAGACTCTTCCTCTTCAGGAGGGGAACTGTTGCTCTGCTTATTGCCTGTTGGAATAACTACCCGAAGGCCGTCGTCTGTTACTTGCTCTGTGTATGTCATGTCACTACCTTCAGGACCATCATTATGTTCTTCCACGGAAACCGGCACTTCTTCATTATCCATGCTGCTGACATCAATGGTCTCTTCATCCGTTTTCTTTTCGTCTTTCTTACTATGAAGGTCAAGGGTAATCATTACTGAAAAGTAAACCACATAAACAAAGGTGAGGACCAATACGAATATTACAAATCCTGGCATTCTCAATCTGATTTTAATGTGTTATTATAAATATATTTTATACTCAGAAGATAAAATTGAAAACCAATTTGTTCCTGTAACATGACAAAGGAAATGAGTTTTATGGTATTCCGATAAAAATATGCCGATTTGCATTTCAGTATTAACATACATTTGTTTAGAAGTATGATATTCTGATAAAAATCATACTATTAGAATAAAAACATCACAAAAAAGGAGGCTCTCCTGTGGGTAACCTCCTTAAACTAATAGAACAGACTTATTATTTTTGTTACTCCTTTACTATTCCATTGATAACATCATTCAGATCCTTAAAATTACGGTATCTGATGGATTCATCAATTACCTTGTCTGAATATTCATCCTTGATTTTCTTTATGGTCGCTGCACCGGCAGCATCATTATCAAGATAGCAGTGGATTGCATTATAGTTCTGAATATATGGAAGTGCTGTTTTGATATTACTAATTGAATTAAGAACAATATAATCACAGTCGTTTTCAACACAAAGTTGTATATCCATCATCCATTTTCTGATACTTGCATACGTGAGCATATCAAAGAAACCTTCAAATATGCAGCATTCTGAATGTGATTCACCGTTGGGCTTTATTACGGATATTGTTTTCTTTCCGATACTGCGTTTGCAGTATTTGTTTCTGATTTCCATACCACCATCTACATTTTCAAAGGCTATGGCATAGTAATGTTTATCGTTGATATGATAATGTATTTCCTTACAGAACTCTTGAGCAACCTCGAAGTCAACACGTCTTTGTAAAATATATCTTTTCAGATTGGGATGACTGAGGTTGCTAATACGATCAATGAAAGTAATACTTTTTCTTTCATTACCCTTTTCTGCTATATGGCTCTCATTCCACGCATTTCTTCTTTGTTGTTCTTTGACAATCGCTTCATAATCTTCAGCATATTTGAGGTTATGGTTCTTAATCTGTTGTTCAAGATAAGTAAGTACTTGATGATTATTCCATGAAGGATGCATCTTCTGAACAAGATTTATAATGTTTCCTCCTGAGCTGGCCCCAAAGTCATTCCAAAGATTTTTTGTAGGACTGACATTGAAAGATGGAGACGATTCTGCTCTAAAGGGAGATAGATACCAGTAATTACCTCGATGGATATAGGCAAACTGATAACCTTCCGTTTCAAGGAACTGTACAATACTGACTGATTTTATTTCATCTATGGTCATGGCATATCAATAATGTCTAATTGGGCTTATATAAGTTTAGTATATATATACCCTGTTAAACTTAAACTCATAAACTTACTTTAACGGCAGGAGTGCAGGATGATAATGATAACCGTCTTTGTCCTTGGTAATCAGTTTGCGCTCACAGAAGATTTTAAGCATATCCTTAACTGCATTGTCCCCACGCTTGTAGCCTTCTTGTGCGTAAGCCTGGCTGATTGCTTTCACCAGTTCAAGATACCTCTGTGGGCTCTCACCTTCAAAAACAGTGCGAAGTACTTTGGCATGTAAGTCATCTGGCAGAGATGTCAAGGGCTTATCTTTGGGTTTGACTACTGTAATATGATAGCCATCATCCAAGACGGGAAGAGAGTTGTCGTCAATGTGAAATGCCCATGAAGAAAACTCCTTGTCTCGCATGTGCATAGGCCTGACTTCACTGATGTTGGAATCCTGTTTGTTCTTGCTGATTATCAGAACTGTTTCAGCCTTGTTTTCAAGTTCGGTACCAATATGACCTCTGGTGTTATTGTCATTCTTGTTAAGATGCAGCACGCAATGGATGTGAAGATTGTACTTGCTTGTCCAGGCCATGAGCATAGTCATCACATCGGTTGATTCTTTGGCATTGTTGATGTCATACATGAGATCTCGTAAGCCGTCGATAATGACCAATCCTACACCCTCAAATGTTCTTAGAGCATAATCTATGAGGGCAATACGGAGAGTAGGAGTGAACTCCCTTAGCCCATAAAACTTGATGCGTTTATCTTCCTTTGTCAGACTCAATCCTGCAAGGCGGTAGATGCGTTCTATCACATTGTGGCAGTGAAACCTACTTTGTTCTGTATCGAAATAGAGGATTTTGCGTTTACCATCAGGAAGACTGGCCCGGTATTTAAGAACCGTTGAATTGTTTACCGCTGCTGCAACCATTGCTGTAATATTAAAAGTTTTCTTGCTCTTTGCTTTACCGGTGGATGCGCTGAAATTACCAAAGGTTGCTATGGTACAATCTCCAACCCATAAAATCTGTGGTGGAACAGGAGGCTTTTCAGATGCCTTTATTTCTCCTTGTCTCAGGTAGTTGTCAAGTTCCTGATCGTTGAATGTACTTTTGCTCAGCATTCCGACTTCAAGAGAACTTTCCACTGAGCATTCCTTATCATTATTGTTTTTCCTTCTTATCATGACCTAGTTCTTTTTTATTATCATTTTTTGAGGAACTTATAACAACCTCTGACTTTTTAAGTAAAGCAGTCAATTGAGCATCTGTATAAACCTCCGTTTTATTATGTTTTTTCTTTTTCATGGTAATCTTCTATTTATCATTTTTCTGTTTTACTATCCCTACATGGTTTTTACGCATCCACCTTAGAAGTTCTTTTCTGTCAAAATAGATTAATTTCCCTTTTGGTTTGAAATGAGGTATCTCCAAATTCATTGTGAGTTTGTAGATTTGGGATTGTGTCACGCCTAGGTATTCGGCAACTTCTGTAGTAGTCAACATTTCTTTGACAGAAAATAATTTATCTTCAATTCTGCTCATTCGTTCATTGAAGACTTCTGGTTCCATTATTTTTAACTCTTTGACCTGCATTTCTAGAAGTTCTATTCTTTTTAAAAGAATATTAAGTTCAAGTTTGTTACTTCCCATATTTTAAAAGTTATTATATTAGACAATAGAGGCTTACCGCCGAGAACGAATCGATTCGACGGTAAAAATACCCCTATTATTTTAGTAATAACTGAAGCCTATCCTAACAGATGAAAGCGTTAGGAGGAGTGTTAGGTGAATTTCCTTTCAGTTGTTGTACTTTCTTTACTTTATATCATTTCTTTCAGTTGTTGCACCAAGTTTATGTATGCCTTTCCTGGAAAATCAATAACAGAGTCTTTCAGTTCTGTTAACCTGCTACTGATTGCTATACGTGTGGAAGACTTCATAGTTTTCTTAGGTATAAGCAGTTTGTTATCAGCAAGTAATGATACCCAGTTGTAGGGTATCATCTTTTGTCTGGAAAGCTCATATAGCAATGGAAGTATGCTTGCCATATTGGTTACAATCAACCCATTATTAAGGTTACATTTGAAAAAGTCGTCTATAGTCTTTTCATCAACTCTATTTACAAATAGATTTGATTCATTAGCAAATTGTGTAATTAGTTGAATTTGGGCCTTATTAAATGAAGCTAGAATTTTAGATTTTGTAACCTTACAATCTAAATGATTAAACGAGTAAAGCATTTCGTTGAAGTCTTCCTCCTCAAAGACTGTACGGGTAAAATACTTTTCTACCAAATCTTTTCTGGTAGAAAGCAGTTCGTATAGACAGAAGATATTTCGGAAATGATTACGGACTACTTCTTCTACGTTAGAGAAGATAGGAAGGTGATAACTGATGAAATCGTTTATGTACCGGTCATACAACTTTTCATCTTTAAGAATTTCCAACTGGTACTGCTCATAAGCAGCACGAAAAATTGTCCAAAGTTCATTTATGGACGTAACAGTCTCTTGTTTTGTACAATGTTCCGGACATTGAATACACAAAAAGAGAGAGCAGAGAGGATTTTTTCATCTTACTCATAATTCTTCTTGTATAAAGTTTATATTTTGATAATTGATAACTATCTGCATATAATTGCAGACAGTTTTTATGCAGTTATTTCGATGTAAATATTATATTATTCTCCCACACTAGTTTGCAAAAATATTATAATGTGTATGTTATGCTTGCATAATGATAATGAATATGTCTGTAAATGGCTGATATCCGTTATCTATTGTGCTTTTGTTCCTTGTGTTTATTTTCTCCGATTCGGTTTTCGCTTTATAGTTTTAAGGTAATCTTCATTTATCTCCTCGGCTGTTCTTAAATCGACTTCAAGCCTTCCCAACTCTGTCCATTTTAATAGCTCGTCTTTATATAGAATGTAGTTTTTGCCTTTCTTAGTTCCTGGAATGTTTCCTTTGGACAAATGATAGTACATAGTAGATTTCTTCATACGAAGGAACTCACAGGCTTCATCCAATGTCATAGGAATGTGGTTTGCTGATGAGATGTTGTCTTTTTTATCGTCGAGCTCGGCTTTCATATTATTGAGCATCTGTTCAACATGCTCAATTTTCTGGAATATTTTGCCAATTACTTGTGGCATGTCATTAAATGTTACTTCTTTTACATCCATAATTGAAATATTTAAAATTCATGTCACAAATGAACCGGCTTATTTGACGGTGATATAACATCATACAGAATAATTTCAATGTAATAGAAAGTAATTTCAGATAAGTTGAAAGGAGAATCTATAATCTCCTTTTTCAGGAATGTCAAGGTCTATAATGCAAGTACCACGTTGACGAAGATTGCGTCTGATTGTTGAGACTTCAATATCTCTGAGCTCAATGGGAAATACCATTTTTGCAAACAGTGCCCGCTTTTCTCCTTTCCAGTTAAAGCGTTCACCGATGTTCCAGACAAGATGGCGAAGATCAATTGAGCCAAGACGTCCATCCGTACTAACTGAAACAATAGCGGCATCCTCGTTAGTAATCCAAGACTTTATATTATTACAAACTATTTTCACATCAGACTCTTTCATATAAGGAGAAAGCATAAGCTGCACATAGGCAGAAACAGCTGCAAATTTTTTCTGATTGAGTTGATACTCTTGATCTTCACGTTGTTTTCTTACTTCATGATAATGACTGATTGCTTCTTCTGGTATAGGCAAGGCATCTGCATCAGCTGTTTGAGATTTATTTTTTCTTTTAATATGTGTAAATAACAATGCTATTATGATGGAAATAATAATGATTTCTATAATAATCGTGTTTGTGACTGAGTTGTCTGAGCCAGCTTGATTATTAACGCAAAATGTCGTATATGGAAAGAATATAGCCAAAGTTGTAAGGCTACTGACCATGATTAAAAAGAATTTCTCCCTATGTTTTGTTTTCATAATCACTTCAATTTATTTAAGAATTACTACACAAAAATAGGGAGAAATGCATGAATAATTCGAAAGAATCTATAAGAAAATGCAAGTAGTTAACTATTTTAATATATTGATATTCAATATTTTGTGAGGTTGTTTTCTTTTCTCTTGTTTTCCTTTCTTTCACTTGTTATTATTTTGTTCTCTTTATTTGAGTTCTTATTTTCACTTGATTTCTTATTTGTCGAAACACTTTTTAACAGACTAAGAGATAGCTTCTGAGATGCTTCCTTGGATTTGGCATCTGCGTGTCGAGCGTAAATCTCTGTAGTCGTTACGTTGGCATGTCCAAGCATGTTCTGCACGGTGTAAATATCTGTTCCAAGTTCAACTTGAAGGGTTGCAAAGGTATGGCGGAAGCTATGGAAGGTGATGTGCTTTTTAATTTTAGCAGCCTTCAACCATTCGTGCATTACTTTTTGAGTCATATAGTAAAACAATCCTTTGAATACCTTTCCTGTTCCTTTTCTACCCATCAGATGCAATGCGTCATCATTAATGGGGACAATATTCTGTTTCGTTGTTTTTACAGCCAGAAAATCAAGATACTTACTTCCGTCAGCATATTCTTTCACCATCTCCCAAGTCAATGCATTCACATCGCTGAAACGTAGGCCGGTAAAGCAAGAAAACAAACATGCCCGTTTCAATACATCTATTTTACAATCTGTGTTGTAGAGCTTGTAAATCTCCTGTAGTGTCAGACTTTCTTTTAATGTGTCTTCGTATTCTATGCGATCGAGGTAGTCATTTATATTCTCATTGATCAATCTGGACCTGTATGCAATCCGGAGGAATCCTCTGAATGTTGACCAATATCCGGCAACCGAGTTATTGGAAAGTCGTTCGCCAGTCCGCATACTTTGAGCATGTTCTAAGAGATATTCTGCAAATCCTTGACATAATTCCACATCAACTTCTCCAAAGGAACATTTCCCGTTGACGTAGTTCTTGAAATGTTTGCATACATATATCCACTTCTGATTATGCTTCTTGGCTTCTTTTTCATAATAATCTATGAAACTTTCATTCAGGCGTTGCTTGTCATAAAGATTATACCGTTCATTGATGATTTCCTCAAATCTTCGGCATCGAATGATTTCTGCTTTTTCTTCCATAGTTTTATTGAAAGCAAGTTCATGTGAATTCTTGGGGCTCTCGTAAATGTATATACCCAAATATTCATGACGTATGGTTTTCATCGTTTTTTTGTCTCGATAAGGTGGATAGTAATCGAGATAATATGACATTTTGCCATGCTTACAATGGCGGAGTCTTAATGTTACTTTCTTACAATTCTGCATATCTGTGGGAATTTATAATTTGTTTCTATTTAATGGCAAATATCAAAGATGATTCTCAGCTTACTACTGATAATAAAGAGTAATTACAGAGTAAGTTAGAATAAGTTTACTGTTTACGCTCATGGATAGCCCGGATGACATCTTCCTTCAAGAACAGAGTAAACCTTCCATCACGTTTCTTCTGTATATTTTTGTATCGGGCCAGACTGTAAACTTCTTCTCGGCTTAATCCGAACTTCTCTTTGATTTGTTCAACTGTATAATAGTCCTTCTGATCTTTGAGTCCTGGATTTCTCGCATATTCAACATCTGCTTTTGAATAGAATGTAGTTTCATGAACCTTTTTACTTGGTATCTTGTGACGGGAAACCAAAGTTCTTCTGGCTGCAGTAGACAAGCCATAAAGCTCTTCAATCTGTTCTCCTGTAATCCATTCGATAGAATCTCCTTCAACAGATTCTGAAACAGGGACACGATGTCCGAATAACTCTTCCACAGCTTTTAACTCGTAGAAGTTTATGTGCTTGATAGTTATTCTCGGAACTTTGGCTTGCCTTGTTCTACCATGTACATGATGAACTGTTACCTTGAACCGTTCGGCAATCTTCTGTGCAGTTATATAGTCTTCAGGAACATCGAACTTTTCCGGATCACGGTTGAACAACTGTTCTACGGCATTTGCATTAAAGTAGTTTCGATGTTTGATGAATAGCTTTTCCAGTTTCCCTTCACGGGTTTTCGCCTGGGCAGCTTTCTCTGTAATACCATATTGTTCAGCAATCTGTTTGATTGAGATATAGCCGTCAGGAACCTTATCGGTCTTCTTCTGTTTTTTTCTTTTCTCAACTTCTTTATCAAGAAAGCTTGTATTCATTCTTTCTTTTATAATCCTGTCAAAGCTATTTCGTTCAACGATTGTCAATCGGCCTTGCTTATGGTTTGGGATATTATAGTTGTGGACATAATAATTGATTTGGTCCTTACTTAATTTGTATTTTTCGTGTATATCCTTATAGGTGTAATAAAGCGGATCAACATTCTCTCTTTCACCTTTGAAGGTATCAATATGCGCACGTGAGTAGTAAACCTTACGTCCTTGTGTGATACGGGGAATATCATTCCTTTGAACGAAAGAAAGCACAGCAGCATGGCTCATACTGAACTTTTCCATGATTTGATCTATTGTGTAATAGTCATTCATATCCACTTCAGCAATCAGTTCTGCAAAGTGTATATCCACAAGAGCTTTGTCATAGAAGGTGTTTCTCCCTTGATACACTTTTTTAATGCCATACTTCTCACAACGATTCCATACAGCACGACGGGTAGTATGGAATTTATTTACAATCTGGCTGACTGTGTAATATTCCCGTTTCTCATGAATCTTGCCTGTTCGTGCCTGATATTCTTTTGGCCGATCGAACAAACCGTCAATATCTTTCCGTCTGATAAGAGTCTTTCCTTTCATCTGAACGGCTTTTATAAGCCCACTGGCAAGTTCTCTGTACACCGAAGATTTCCCGATGCCCAGATAAGCGGCTGCCTCTCTCGGAGTAAGGAATCTCTTTTGTTCGAGAACAGATTTTTGGGAGGAAACTTCAGCAGGCATATCCTGAGGATTAGACTCAAGATAGTCTGAAATTTCCTTCTCTCGCATCTTTCTTTTGTAATCTTTGCCATTACACTGACGTGAGCAATACTGAGTAGCCAATGTATGTGCAATAAAGAGCTTTCCGCAGTACTTACATCGTTTCTGTATCTCCATTGTCGTTTCTGATATTCGTGATAATTTCGCCAACGAAGTCACCCAAAAGTGTCCCAAGGTGTCCCACCACGTCCCAGGGTGTCCCAGCTTGTGCTCTCAATGTTATTTGGGCATTTTCCCAGGGTGTCCCAAGGAAGTGACTTCAATGTCATTTAGTCGTAATCGCACCGCTTTTAAATTCCATCGCGGTTCAAATACGGTACAAAAATAGTCGCAATAAATTGAAACAACAAAAAGCTACTCGGAAGTGTTAAAAGATAAAAGTCCCTCAAAATGAGGGGCTTATTACAAGTTATTTGAAGATGTTTTGAGTTGTTTAGAGTACTTTATTTACCGATGCAAAAATGTTGAAAGATATTTTGAAGTACCATGTCATTCGTAACCTCACCTGCTATGTCCGAAATAAAGAAAATACATTCACGTATATCTTGCGAAAGAAAATCCCCGGAAATCTGCGAATCAAGTCCGTTTTGTACTCTATGGATAGCTTCCAAAGCTTTATTTAAAGCTTCGTAATGTCTTACATTTGTTACAATAATATCATTCTGTGTCACTGTAGGCAAGTGTGCTGCATCAATAAGCATTTTTTGTAGCTCACTTGTATTCTCCCGTTGTTTGGCCGAGATGAAAATAGATTCCGTAGATTCTTTGGGGAAGTCTTTTAGTAAAGATAATAAATCCTCTTTCTGTTTGCCTTCAATCAAATCAGCCTTATTGAATACAACAATCAAATGTTTTCCTTCGCAACGTGGAATTATCTTCTCTGATAACTGTTCAATTTGAGAGGCGGCATTCACAGCATCTACCATCCAAAGGACAATCTCCGCCTGATCCAACTTCTGAAAAGTACGTTCAATACCCAAACTTTCAATCGTGTCATTGGTTTCCCGGATTCCGGCGGTATCAATGAACCGGAAAGTGATTCCTCCGATATTGACAGTATCTTCGATTACATCACGTGTTGTCCCGTGAATATCACTGACAATGGCTTTATCCTCATTCAATAATACATTCAGTAAAGTCGATTTTCCGGCATTTGTTTCACCGATGATAGCTACGGGAACACCATTCTTAATGGCGTTGCCGACACTAAATGAATGAGCCAACCGTGAAATGACCTGTTCAATTTCATCTGCCAATTTCCTTAATGCCGAACGATCGGCAAATTCCACATCCTCTTCACTGAAATCCAACTCCAATTCAATCATGGAAGTGAAATTCAATAACTTGTTGCGTAGATCTGTCAGCTCTTTACTGAATCCACCCCTCATCTGGCTCATTGCCAATCGGTGAGTGGCAGCAGATGAAGAAGCAATCAAGTCCGCCACGGCTTCTGCCTGACTTAAATCCATCTTTCCATTGAGGAAAGCACGTTGCGTATATTCTCCCGGCTGGGCCATGCGGCAACCGTTCTTAATAAGCAACTGCATCACCTGTTGAAGAATATAAGTAGAACCATGACACGTGATTTCCGTGCTGTCTTCTCCCGTATACGAATGAGGAGCACGGAAAAGGCTGACGAGTACTTCATCAATCATCTCGTCTCCGTCATAAATACGCCCGAATGTCAAAGTATATGGTTTTTGTCCGCTCAATAATTTGCCAGCTTTGGCTGGCTTGAAGATGCTGCCGGTGATGGAAATAGCTTCCGGACCGGAAACACGGATGCTTCCGATAGCACCGCCTTGAGCGGTAGCGATGGCGCAGATAGTATCTTGAATCATTGTTTTTTCGTTTTGGATGAGCAAAGATAATTGTTTCTAAGTAAAAAACAGAAAAATGAGCACAACTTATACTTTATTTGTTTATATTTGCTGCCGTGCAGTGGTACACCAAACAAAATAAAACAATAATGCTTATGGAACCAGCGATCAATTTATATTCCTCCAATGAAAAGAGTGAACTCATACGGGAGAACTCACAAGAAATTTTATCTGTCCTTGCAGCTCATCAAATAGCTTTATGGGAGTATGATATCATTACAGGTAAATGCTCTTTTTCTGACGATTATTTCTCTACACTTGGACTGAAAAATGCCGGAGTTCTTTTTGAAGATATTGATAGTTTCTATCGGTTTGTTCATCCGGAAGATGCTGAAGCTTACAAACAGGCTTTTGCAGAGATGCTTTCATCAGACTCTAAGACTTCACAAATCAGAGTCCGTTGTATTGGTGAACAGGGGAAAGTGGTTTGGTTGGAAGATCATTTCTTGTCCTATAAAGAGAGTTGTGCAAGCCATCCGGGTAAAGTGCTGGCGTACACGGTGAATGTCACTTCACAGTGCGAAAAAGAGCAACATATCAAATATCTGGAAGAATATAACCGCAAAATTATTGAGGCACTGCCGGAATTCATTTTTATTTTTGATGATAATTTCTTTATTACCGATGTCCTGATGGCACCGGGGACGATTTTACTTCATCCGGTAGAAGTGTTACGCGGAGCAGACGGGCGATCTATTTATTCACCGGAGGTTAGTGACTTATTCCTCTGTAACATTCGCGAGTGTCTGCAAGACAGTCAGTTGAAAGAAATTGAATATCCGGTTGAAGTGGATGGGTGTGTACATTATTTTCAGGCGCGTATCGCCCCTTTTGAGGGGAACAGAGTGTTGGCGTTGATACATGATATTGGAGATCGGATTCAGCGTTCGCAGGAATTGATTGAAGCAAAACGTCGTGCAGAGGATGCTGATAAGATGAAGTCGGTTTTCCTGGCGAATATGAGCCATGAGATTCGTACCCCGTTGAATGCTATTGTTGGCTTTTCGGAGATTATTGCGGTGACGGAGGGTGAAGAAGAGAAAAGGGAGTATCTGGAGATTATCCAGAGAAATAGTAACCTGTTACTGCAGCTGATTAATGATATTTTAGACCTTTCCCGTATTGAATCCGGTAAATCGGAAATGCATTTCCAGCAGGTTGAGATTGCGGGGCTAGTGGAAGAAGTGGAAAAAGTGCACCAACTGAAGATGAAGTCGAATGTAGAATTGAAAGTGATTCGCCCCGAAGGAGAATACTGGACTTCTACCGATCGTAACCGTGTGATGCAAGTATTGTTCAACTTCTTGTCGAATGCGATTAAAAATACGGAAAAGGGAAGTATAACCTTAGGCTTGAAACATGAAGGACCCTGGCTGAAACTGTATGTCAGCGATACGGGTTGCGGTATATCCAAAGAGAAACTCCCGCAAATTTTTACCCGTTTTGAGAAGCTGAATGACTTTGTGCAGGGCACCGGATTAGGGCTTTCAATTTGTAAAAGCATTGTAGAACGGTTGGGCGGTCGCATCGAAGTAACTTCAGAGTTAGGGCAGGGGAGTATGTTTGCACTCTATTTGCCTTATCAGGAAATACCGAAGGAGGTTGTCGAAAGAAGGCTTCAGCATAAGAAGAATGTCGATGAGGATAAACGTAAGAATATATTAGTGGTAGAGGATATTGAATCGAATTTTGCTCAACTTAATATTCTTTTGAATAAGGAATATATTATTTCATGGGTGCGCAACGGACAGGAAGCCATTAATAGTTTCATCCGTGAAAAGCCGGATTTGATTCTGATGGATATCCGTATGCCGATCATGGACGGTATTCAAGCCACTGAAAAGATCCGTGCTATTTCCCTGACTGTACCTATTATTGCAGTGACCGCATATGCTTTCTATACTGAACAGCAACAGGCTATTCAGGCAGGATGTAACGCTGTTATCTCAAAGCCTTATTCTTTAGAGAGGTTAAAAGAGACGATAGAATCTTATATCGGATAATTAATTTTTTGAAAAAGAACTAACATTCAGGATGTTGTAGTGTTACTTGTCATATAGTAGTAACATTATAATATATTGGAATATGGAGAAAGTGAAAAAGATTGTCCTTATCGGGGCAAGTGGTTTTGTGGGTTCTGCGCTTCTGAATGAAGCTTTGAATCGTGGTTTCGAAGTTACGGCTGTGGTTCGTCATCCGGAAAAGATAAAGATAAAGAATGAAAATCTGAAAGTGGTGAAAGCCGATGTTTCTGTGCTTGATGAAGTGGTTGGCGTTTGTAAAGGTGCAGATGTTGTTATTAGTGCATTCAATCCGGGATGGAATAATCCTGATATATACGATGAAACGATTAAAGTCTATCTGACCATTATTGATGGAGTGAAGAAAGCTGGCGTCAATCGTTTTTTGATGGTTGGGGGTGCCGGTTCTTTGTTTATTGCTCCGGGCTTGCGTCTGATGGATTCCGGTGAAGTACCTGAAAATATATTGCCGGGAGTGAAAGCTTTAGGAGAGTTCTATCTGAACTTTTTAAAGAAAGAAAAAGAAATAGACTGGGTGTTTTTCTCTCCGGCGGCAGATATGCGTCCGGGAGTCCGTACAGGGCGTTACCGGCTGGGAAAAGATGATATGATTGTAGATGTCGTAGGCAACAGCCATATCTCTGTGGAAGATTATGCCGCCGCCATGATCGATGAGTTGGAATATCCGAAACATCATCAGGAGAGATTTACGATTGGTTATTGATAAAATAACAAATCAAAAATAGCTGTGTAATATAATGATGCTATATTGAAAAGATGTAAATGATAAAAAATGGCTTGAATCTATACGTTATCAGTGGAAGATTCAAGCCATTATCTATTTTTCGATGGCAGTTTTGTTCTTTCGATTACAATTTAATCCTTTTGGATATAGATGATTTATATTCTGTCAAGTACTGTCTTAATCAGCGTATCGATTGTATTCTTATATCCGGTGTTGGCTTCTTTGATAAGTCGGTTGGCTATCACCATGCAGACGGTCATTGCTTTATGTCCCATCAACCGGCTAAGTCCTGCCAAAGCCGAACTTTCCATTTCGAAGTTGGTGATTTTGTAACTTTTATATTCGAATGTCTCAATCTTATCATTCTGTTTCGGGTCTGCTAGCGGGATACGAAGTTCACGTCCTTGAGGACCGAAGAAACCTCCGGCAGCGATTGTCACTCCACGTACCATGTCATCTTTGGCAATCCGGTCAATCAATTCTTCACTGGCATCAATGACATAAGGAGCGGGAGCACACATATTTCCCGACCAACCCATGTGATTGAGGAAGGCACGTTCGAAAGGTAAATCGCATACGGCATTACGTCCGGCATAGAAATTCAGTAATCCGTCGAAACCAATGGACTTTTGTGAACAGACAAAAGTTCCGACAGGAGTATTGGGCTGCAGACCGCCACATGTGCCGATACGCACTAATTCCAGTTGGCGGAACTGATCCTTTTCTTCGCGGGTGACAAAGTCGATATTGGCGAGTGCATCCAATTCATTCATCACGATGTCGATGTTATCGCAACCGATTCCGGTAGAGACTACCGTAATCCGTTTACCTTTATAAGTACCCGTGATGGTTTTGAATTCGCGGCTTTCCACTTCACATTCTTTGTTTTCGAAATGAGAAGCTACGAGTGCTACACGTCCGGGGTCACCTACCAGAATTACTTTGTCTGCCAACCATTCGGGTTTTACGTGAAGATGGAATACTGAACCGTCTTCATTGATTATCAATTCAGAGGATGGAAAGTACTTTTTCATGTTATTGAAGGGTTTTAGTTTTATAATAGGATTGTATCTATAAATAGAAACGCCGGAACCGGATTTAAGTTCAGAAGAAGCCTCTATCTTTTTCTTTTGGAAAAGTGGAGTACGTCTTGCAACTGAAATGAAATCGGATTCCGGCGTTTGTAATAGATTATTTGCTCAATGGCTGGTTGCCTGTATTGCCTGTTGTAGGCTTGGCGATATTCTCACGCATTGAAGTATCAGCTTCGATATTCTTCATGCGATAATAATCCATGATGCCTAAGTTTCCACTGCGGAAAGCTTCAGCCATTGCTTTAGGAACTTCAGCTTCTGCTTCGATCACTTTGGCACGGGCTTCCTGTGCTTTTGCTTTCATTTCCTGTTCGGAAGCTACTGCCATAGCACGGCGCTCTTCGGCTTTTGCCTGTGCGATGTTCTTGTCTGCATTAGCCTGGTCAATTTGCAGGGCCGCACCGATGTTCTTACCTATGTCGATGTCCGCAATATCAATAGACAGGATCTCGAAAGCAGTTCCTGCGTCCAGACCTTTGCGAAGTACCAGTTTAGAAATAGAATCCGGATTCTCCAATACCGATTTATGATTTTCAGAAGAACCGATAGACGAAACGATACCTTCGCCTACGCGGGCAAGAATTGTGTCTTCACCTGCACCACCGACCAACTGTTTGATACTGGCACGTACTGTTACTCTGGCTTTAGCTATTAACTGAATACCATCTTTGGCAACAGCCGTAACGGGAGGGGTGTCAATCACTTTAGGATTTACGGACATCTGCACTGCTTCAAACACATCTCGCCCTGCGAGGTCGATGGCAGTGGCCATTTGAAACGATAATTCTATATTTGCCTTTGATGCGGATACTAAGGCATGGACTACTTTTTCCACATGTCCTCCCGCCAGGTAATGGGCTTCCAGTTCGTCACGGGTAATGTTTTTTAATCCGGCTTTGTGAGCCTCGATCATTCCCGGCACAATGATATAAGGCGGAACATTACGTATACGCATCAGGAATAGTTGTATCAACGAGATGTTGACACCAGATACTTTGGCCGACAACCATAAAAAGAACGGCACATAATGGAAAAATAGTATTAGGAAAATAATACCTCCAACAATCA
>ENA-UOJR01000127-UOJR01000127.1-human-gut-metagenome-genome-assembly--contig:-C115P-NODE-127-length-114240-cov-10.472505_pt1 | contig 114240 bp, 93 predicted proteins | sample MGYA00242354_ERZ723901 | MGnify/ENA metagenome assembly ERZ723901
AAAGGATTTAGTATGATTTTTAAACTTTTGGTTCTCTAGTTTTGCAATTTTTCAGATTTGTACAGGAAAAGATGCTGTTGAAAGTAAACCAGGAAAAGTCGCATGTGGCCTATATATCGAGCCCGCAAACGAAATTCTTAGGGTACGGCTTCTACTACAGTCGGACAAAAGAGAGGTAAGACTGACAATCCATGAAAAGAGCAAACAAAAGCTCAAGGATACGATCTGGAGATTACTCTCTCGGAGTTCGAAAACGAGCATAGAGAGTGTGAAACAGCTACTAGCGCAAAAGCTTCGGGGTGGATGAACTACTTCCAATTAGCAGACGCTCAAAGATGGACGCAAGGGGTGGATCGGTGGATACGACGTCGCATCCGCCAACTCTTGTGGAAAACTTGGAAAAAGGTAAAAACAAGAATCAGGGCCCTTGTTAAACTGGGGGCGGACGCTAATCAAGCTTATTACTAGGATTGTACCCGGAAGGGTTACTGGCGGATATCCAACAGCCACATTCTCACGACCACTCTGACCACGGACTTCCTCAAACAGAGGGATGGTCATGGTTGGGATGTTTTAGAGGTTAAAACGTTAAGAAATCGCTGAAAAACTAAGGTGACTTGGCCTACCAGACCGGTATGGGCAGCGGTGTGATTATCATGATTTCATGATAATCACAGTAATCATGAATTTTAAGTAATCAGTAAATTTGTTGAGAACAGCCTCTGTAGAAGCTTCTCCGTAATTATTTCAAGATTACTCAGGTTAAACCGGCCAGTCGCATAATGAGACTTTTATCTTCCCAATCAAACAATTCATGATTACTCCCTGACTGTTGCAAAGGTTCAATCTTCTCTAGTGCTTTTCGCTTCATTTCGATATCGGCTCTTGCGTATATTCTTGTAGTTTCTAACTGAGAATGCCCAAGCAGTAAAGAGATAATCTCTAAAGACACACCGCCTTGATACCAATGCATTGCCCTGGTGTGCCTCAACGTGTGTGGATGTAAATCGTAGGGGAGATTTATCTTCTGCCCATATTTCGCCACGATTTTATATATTGACGACGTTGTTATGTGAGCTTCATGAACACGGCTTGGAGAGGAGAAGACGTAGCGAGTTGTTCGCTGCTGCCTAGCCCGGAATTTCATCACCTTCTCATAGACATTATCTGGGACTGGAATGAAGCGTTGTTTACCTCCTTTTCCAGTAACTAAGAGGGCAATCTTGTTATCCCTTATAAAAAAATCTTCATATTTTATTGCCGCAACCTCCGCTTCCCGACAAGCAGTTTCATAGAGCAGCAGAAGGAGAAGCCGGTCTCTTTCTCCTTTATTTTCAGTTCCAGGAGAATCTAATAAGGCAGCAGTTTCTCCTGTCGAGAGGTACGTTATAGGTTTCTCCTCAACCTTCAATTTTGTTATTGTTTTAATCTTTTCAGAGAGACCGACGTAAAGAGGTTCTTTCATACAAACGAAGTTAAAAAAGGCCCTAACGGCTGCGATCCTCAAATTAATTGTGGACGCCTTAATGTTCATTTCTCTGAGCCAAATTATGAATTCGTTCAATGAATCGGGATTGATGAGCCCTACAGTCATTGCCTTAAGTTGTACCGCTTTCTTCTTTTCAAAGAATTCAATTAGGAGTTTTATAGCGGTTTTGTAAGACCTAACCGTATGCGGAGATAATTTCCTTACTTTTGGTAGATATCGGGTTAGATAATCTCGAACTAACTCAAAGAATTCGATCTGTTTATTGTTCATGTCCCACCTCTCCATAGACGGATAACACCTCGGGTACAAGACTGAAGTAATAGAGCGTGTCCTCTAAGCGGTTGTGTCCAACGAAGGCCTGTAGGAATTGCGCCTTCAAAGATAAGTCAACGCCCTGTTTGTGCCACTGTAAGAGTCTGAGCGTGATGAAGGAGTGTCTAAAGTCAGCCATTCTAGGAGCCGGTTCTTTTAATCCTGAGGTTGTCCATAGACTCGTAAGTAAAAGCCTAAATCTTTTAGCTGTTAGCGGAGAGTTACCATCAGACGTGAAGAGGTTGTCGGTGCGCAGATCTATCGTTTCGTCCAAGTATTTCTTTAATGACGCAAATAACTCTTCGGATAAGGCTACTTTTCTGTCCACGTGTCCTTTTGATTCTCTGATTTTCAGGGCTTTTTCTTCCAATAAAACATCTGATCTCTTTAGGTTTCTGATCTCCCCCGATCTCATACCAGTAAGATACATAAGCATCAGAGCTAGTCGAAATGCGCTTTGAAAGACTTGAGGAGAAGGAAGTTGAGGATTGATTTCTGGAATGCATTCCAACAATAACCGCATCTCCTTCGGAGTTATGATGCGGCAGAGCGGCTGTGTTACCCGAACGTTTACATTATTTTCTATAACATAACATTTCAGCTCAGTCAGAGAAATAAATTTGCCTAACTCTCGTAGGATAGTGATTCTCTTATTTGTCGTGCCAGGTTTCTCTGCTTCTCTTCTCGGGGCTATCCACTCCAATGCCCAATCTCTTGTTATGGTCGTGGCGGTCGGGTGATTCAGGGCTAGATATCCATCAAGTTCATTTAACAGAATGCTTTGGTTCTTGTAAATAAAGCCTTGCTTCAGTTTTAAGTCGAGGAACGCAGCAATTTTTTCTCCGAGTTTGGACTTGTAGTTGTGTGTCATTGCTATCCTCCGATCAGAGAGATTGGAAGACAACATTCTCTGAGATGTTCAAGGTCGGTTCTGATGTACGGCCGTACAGATTGGAGAGACGTGTGTCCAAGAATTTCTGTGATTAGATAATTGGGAGTCTCCTTTTCATGCAATCTTGTCCCTACAGATCTTCGGATGGCGTGGAATCCATATCCGTAATATCGATGCCCAAGAACCCGGTGTTTTAATTTTGCAAACTGTCGATTTAACGCAGTTGCGGTTTTTGCTGCGTAAGGCCTAAAGTCATCGACAAAGACATATTGTTGAGCTAACGTCGGTCTTTTGTGAAGTAAAAACCAGCTCAGAACAGCGGCTAAACTGTCGGTGAGGGGCAATTGCACAGCGCGCCCGGTTTTCGACTGACATATCGATATTTTTCGTCCGGCCCAGTCAATTTGTTGGACCGTCAAATTTATGGCGTCTGTTTTTCTGAGTCCTGTGCTCTGTATAAGGCTAATGAAAGTAAATAGCAGAGACTCGTTGTAGTCGGCTTTATCCAACGCAGCTAATAGCTTTGTGATTTCTTCCGAGCTAAAGCTTTTGACCTCCGGGTAGTGTCGAGGAGCTTTAACCCTGAAGAGGACGCTTAAATTTTTGTCTAGAACTCCGATATCAAATAACCATTTAAAAAATAATTTTGGGCCATACAAAGATTTTGAGAAGCCGTTTTTTTCTCGGACGCAGAATTTTGAAAGAGCATCGATTATTTCTTGAGGAGAAACTAAGGCTAACTCTTTGGGACTGCTTTTCTGGAGGAGAGTTAGGAATAACGCCGTTCTGTATTTGTATGATTTTATGCACGACTCACTAACTTGGCGAGAAGCTAGATGAGCCACGAATTCTCTAATCGCCTGTTGTCCATCAACGCTTAATCGATCGATATTGCTTGTTGCAGTGGTTCGATAAAGTTCAAAATCAAATGGGTTTAAACATTTTGAGAAATCTCCAGCCATTGTGTTGACAATGAGGCCGACGGTTCTGTACAAGGTTTGGATTCTTGCCTTCCCAACACAAGAAAAAAGATAGTAATTCTCTCGTGTTTGGAGATAGTGCATCAAAAATTCGTGAGAACAAGATTGATGGCCAAGAGCTCGGGCAATTTTAAATATCTGCCGCATGCCTGCCAGATACTGGTCAATAGTAACCGGACTCAACGAACGTTTGCTAAGAATCTGTTCCGCGTTGCACAGAAGCTCGTCAAAATTGGTAATCATGAATTCCTCCATTTTGATGATCGGTTTTTCACAAATAACCTATCCAAAGACTAGCTGGTAATCAGGAATAAATTGGAGGAAACCTTTCAGGAAAAGGAGGTAAATTAAATTTACTGATTACTTAAAATTCATGATTAGTGTGAGAGGGTGTTCGCTGGAAATCAGCGAAACCCTACTCGATTGTTAGTTACCGATGCGGTTGACAGGATTCTCAAAACAAACCGGTCAGTTCTGGCTCAATAATTGCACAAATCGGGTCACTGGCAAAATTTTAGAAAACCTTCGATTAAATTAGCGGGATATTCATTTAAGTTAACTTATGGGTAACATTAGACTCTAGGAAAAGTGATCACTCGTTATTCCTAATCAAATAAACCCTAAAATAAGAAAAGTATTATTTCTCAGGAGGTTCATTTAGAGGGAGAATGTAAACGTACTACACAAATAAATCCCGAGGTACGAAATATGCATGATTTAATCCATAAATCGTTGTTACGTAGGTTAGGGGGGGGGTAAGACATTAGCCCTTTTACTTATTTATCCCTTTTCTTACAATACATTAGCTTCTGAACTTATTGGCGATCTAGGAAGTGTCGAAAACCTAGGGGCCGACTATCAAATTATCGGAGATATCTCCTCTTCTATTAGTTCGGGAGAAAAATTCAACCGGACGATGGCTTTGTTCCGTTCCTCATCGGAACAAAATATTTTTTCTACTGTGCCTCAATTGCATATCTCCGCTAAAGGCGGAAAGGTTTTTAAAAGCGCGGGAAAACAAACTATAGCCTTAACAGGCCAAACAATTATCTCCTCTGAAACGGGAAATATATTTCATACTGATGGGGCTGGATCTTCTCAAATTGTCACTGGTAACTTTAAAGAACTGTTAGCTAATGTTGGACGTTATAAGCCCGCAACAACTCCGGGATTTTTGTTATTCGGCTATGGCCTTTCAGGAAGTTACGGAGGCGTTATCTTTAATTCACATGGTGAACAAATTTTAGGAAAATCACCCACTGAACCCGAAGGTGTAATTGAGAAGATTTCAATTAACTGTTCTTTAACAGGAACTCAAAGTTCAACGGGTAGGGGAGTTGCTGTCAGGAATTTTGAAGCTGAAGCACGACAGATGATCTATATGCCTATTGAGCAGATAGGAGATGAAGATCAGCCTTTCACAACAGGAGTTGAGGATGTATATGGGAAGCAGCAATACATTCATAGAATTGGGACGATCTATGCTACAAATTTTGGGATAGCCGGCGGAACTACTGCAATGACCTCCGATAGGGGAGAGCAAAAAATTAATTCTGTCGACAGAATTCTTGTAAGTGACATAGTTAGTAACATTGCTGGAGGCTATTGGGGCCCCGACGGAAATTATGTATCGGGGATCTTACCGGTTGTAGGAATTTATAACTGGAGCGATAGTGGAGCCGCCAGAGGAGACGAACGAGATATTGGAACGCAGTATGTAGGATTAACTCAGGAGATTCGAGTTCAAGCTTCAAAGGTTAATGAGAGCTATGGAATTTACAACCGTGGCGGAGTCCAAACTATAGAGTCCAAACCCATCGGTACAGATTTACGGCAATATGTAGATATACATGTAGAAAATTCCAAAGCAGGCAGCAGAGCTTTTTCTGTATTCGTTAATCCAATAATGGACGGGGATGCATTTGAAAAAGCAGAGACATCAACATGGCTAAAAGGCAATTTTCGCATCCTGAAAGGAGATATCGTAGTAGCTAATACAACCGAATCTCAAAATATATATCCAAGTAATTCAACCCTATATTTGATAGCTGATGATTTACGCAGGAACCAATTGGTTTTAAACGATAACGTTAGCCTTACCGTAAGAAAGGGCGCAAGAGATGTTGAGCTTTCTAAACTAACGACCCAACTAGTGTTGGGAGATGATAGGCAAGAAACAACTGCAACATATAACGTTGTGTTGGGAAAGTACAGTTCCATTAATGATCAAGGTGTATTTCGCGGTAGAGGGCTGATTTCGGCTTATTTTGATAAAGATAGTTTCGAGGCAGCCAAAGCAAACGATACTGAAAATACAAGTGGAGAGGGTAATTTAAGGTGGAATTTTGTTGGTAAGGGCTACGGGATCATAAGCGGAGGAGTCCTTATGAAGAACGTGGAGAAAACTCTGGCCAATAACAATTCCCATTTAGATGTTCAGGTTCCTATATCAGCCGATGATGTCCCTGATGAGCACTTTGCATACCAGATCATGCGTTCTGCCGTGAACAATCTATTTGTCAATGAGGGTATTGATAATATACGAGAGCGTGTAGATTTAGAAAAATGGGAAGACGATAAAGGAGTCTACGAAAAATATAAGTACATAGCCGGTAAAGTTTATATTAATGAGGGCAAAATCAATGGCGGATATGAAGAAGAGTATTACTATGAAGATCCTGAAATAGTTGGCAATCAAAACAATATTCGAGACCCTTTGGACTTAGCTATTCTTAAATTGGTTCCCACTGATGGCCGATTGGTAGACGGAAACGGCAATTTTACTTCTTACACGGCGTCCGATAGAAAAGTCACTTTAGCTCTTGAGTCAAATCCTCGCACAAGTTATAACGCTGTATATTTAGAAAACAAACCCAAAGACCCTGACTCATCCGGAGGATCAACAGAAGAGCCTAGCGATCCTCCCTTAGATACCAACATTGCGGCTGACGGGACAGGAGATTTGGATAATTCAAACCCAGATGATCCAACCGATGAGGCCCCTGCGGCAGGAACCTCTCTGGCCTTGTTAGTACAGGACGGTAAACTAGGATATATAAACAAAGCTGGAGATTTCAAAGAAATAACAGTTAATGAGGAAGGTCAGTTCGTGGATGAAAATGGCTTTCTTTTAGATATCACAGTTACCACCGATAATGCCAAAGCACTTTATGCTTGGGAAGGAGAAATAGGCGAAAAAATCTTTGAAGAGACTGTGCAGGAAAAAGATCCGCCTAAAGATCCTCCTAAAGAACCATCGTCTACTGTCGATGCTATCGACTCTGTAGCTTTGTCAGACTATTACCTTTGGCGCTTAGAAAATGAAACTTTGTACCAGCGAATGGGTGAAGTCCGAGATAGAGCTGATCTTGAAGGTGGCTGGTTCCGAGTATTGGGCGGAAAAAATACATTAGATAAAGGAAATCACTACTTTAAGCATAAGTACTATGGTATTCAACTTGGCTTAGACCATGTTTTTAATAAAGAAGATGGAGGAAGTTGGATATTAGGTGCCGGATTAACTTATACGCATGGCAAAACCGACCTAAGAAATAGTGGCAGCGGTAAAAATTGGCTTGGCTCAGTCTCTTTGTACGGAGTCAAAAAATTTAATAACGATGCCTACTTAGACATAATTTTTAAAGCAAGCAGAATTCATCATGACTATACAGCGATAAGCAATAAGATGAGATATCTTTCGAAAGGGAAATATCATACATATGCTTATCAGATTGGAGCGGAGTTTGGCAAAAAGTTCATGGTGAATGATGAGTGGTACATTGATCCACAGTTGCAATTAAATTACGGTCGTATTAAAAGAACCAAATGCAGAACTAGTTCAGATATAAATGTCAGAACTTCCGGACTCAATAGTCTGATCGGACGCGCAGGCATCTCAGTTGGGCGTGAATTTAAGGAAGGAAGTGCTTTTGTAAAAGTTGACGCTCTGAGAGAGTTTTCAGCAAAGTACAAAGGTACTTATGCACTAGATTCAGGAACCAAAAACAAAACCGAAATAAGCCTAAAAGATATGTGGGGTGAGATAACTGTCGGCGGTAGTTATAACTTCCGCAAAGATGTGTTTGGTTTCGCTCAGGTAAAACGCTCTTTCGCTTCTGATGTCAAGCAAGAATATCGAGCAGACATAGGTTTGCGTTATGTTTTCTAATTTCAAATAATGTTAGAGGGGTTGGAGTTTAAAACTCCAACCTGAGAATCTTATGAAAAGAAAATTGTACTTTTTATGTCTGATCGCCAGTTTGTCTTCTGTAGCTCTGGCTCAAGTAAACTCTGTCCAAGACGAATTAAAGACCGTTCCGGAAAACAGAATTTTTATTTCACACTCTCAGGAATCACGAACTTTCCCATTGTATCTAGAGACGGGAGAAGCAACCGGAGAATGCGGAATAGGATTATGGCTGGACGGCCAACTAGCGATGGTTCTATACCCTCAAGAACGTTCGGTACTTTACCTTTCTTCTGGTTCTCACGAGCTGAGAGCCTCTTTTGAACCGCTTCCAGAAAAGCCTCAAAGTGAAGAGGAGAAAAAGCACTTTAAATACTGTAAGAAGAATAAACCGGAGACCTTAGGGTTCGTTAAAACAATTGAGGGCAAGCGCGGAGAACAGATTCTTGCAAAAGTTCGATCTAATCAGGGTTATCTATACCGCATAAAAATAGTAAGAAAAGATAGCCAAGAAAAACTGTGAAATTGAGTTTTTCCGCTATCCCACTTTAGCCATCCGAGGATAGGATTGCGTTGGGATTAATGGAAATAAAAGTTGTAGTTATTGTCTTATTTTGATCATAAAAAAATTGAAAGTTTCCTCGGTTTATAGATGGTCTAGGATGTTGCAAAATTGATATCAATTTTGCAACATCCCCTTCTTTTTCCTGAGTTTTAGGAAAGAATCGCAGGTAATTTAGCAAGAGCCCTTGTGCCTCAGTGATTCTCTAACTTTTCGTTTTTTCTTTTGCTGTGGTGATAGCCTCCCTAACTCGGAAGTAGCTTCCGAGCTCTCCTTTCAGAGCTAACTTTTTACGTAGCGAAGCCGCCGTTTCGTAGTCTTCCGGAACTTGCATCCCTAAAGCAGCACAGATTTGTTTTATCTCCTCGGATATCCCTGTCGTAGCGTAGATTGCGGGGAGTCTGTCCAGCTTGATTTTTGTTGTTCTAAGGCAGTTGAGAGCTTCAACGATTTTGCTTATTGGGATCGAGGTTTTTCTTTTTCTAAGTTTGTATTCCAGCAGCCTAGAGATGACTAGTGAGATGTAACAGCAAAGAAAGTGGCCGCGGATATGGTCTTCGGTTCTTACGTATACGGGGCGGCCTTCCAACTGGCTCTTAAGAACTCGGAAGTTACTTTCAATGTGCCAAAGACCTTTGTAGATATCCAGTACTTCTTCTGCCGGCTCCTCCAGAGAAGTTTCGATCACATGCATTCCGTCAAAGAGTTCTTGCTCTGAGATTCTTTCGTAGTTGACAGTCAGGCTCTCTTTATCAATATCCACGCTGACCAGACTTTTTCCGCCTTTCTTTAGTTCAGCAGAGAAATTAGACGGATTAGCCACGAGCCTTTCAGCTTTCTTTATTAACCTTTGCCGGTCGATCCTGTCCTTGATGAGTCGTTTTTCCAAGAAGGTGATAATAAAGCGACGCTTAATTGTTCCTTTCTTGTTGCCGTATTTTGTTGTGTATGGCTTCAACTTATTTTCGAGCTTTTTCTTTTCTTCAGGATTACTTTTTTCGTATGCAAAGTCAGGGTATTTGTAGCTGACTTTAGTTTCCAGAGTTACCTCCTTGAACCACGTCTTTGAGAGCACACCGTTGCCGTCGGCCACGAGTCTCTCAACCCTTCCGGTCGGGTCTAAGGCTGCTTCTTTGATTTCTCGGGATGCGCTTCTGATCTTTGAGGAGAGAACATAGTTGTTGCTCAGCTCCGGCAGACAGTGGATGTTAGCCGTATTGTTCAGCCCTTTATCCGCAACGACGATAAGATTTTCTACGCCGTAAGTTTTCTTTAGTTCCTCAATGAACGGAACCATCGTAGGTGACTCGCCTTGATTGCCTCGATAAAGGTTGTAGCTGATTGGAAGTCCGTCCTTATCGGCAGCAAGAGCCATTACAACCTGTACTTCATTATTTTTTTTATCTTTGGAGTATCCGAACTCCCGCAGGCTGTCAGCTTCAACACTTTCAAACGCATAGGTAGTGATATCGTAGAGACAAACACGGGTGTCGCGATGAGGATTTCCCTCTAAGAGTTTTTTATTCAGGTATTTGATAACGGAGTCTTTATTTTTGCTGAGTAAATCGAGACAGTTGTAGTAGTGAGCTAAGTTCTCTTCCTTGGCTCCGAGATAAGAAACAGGAGCCAAACGACAGGTTTTGGCCTTGGACCATGGAGCAAGAATCCTCCCTAAGCAAAGCTGTTTGACCACCTCTTCAAAATCAAATTGAACATCGCACTCTTTCTTGAGATAGGAGAGCTTATAGGGAAGATTCAATTCGTTCCAAAGCCGATCGAGAACGATCATCCCTAAACCCCTTAGACAGGGTTTTTCTCCTTTGAGCATAATGCCGTCTTTTGCCGCTCGGATAATGTCGGCTTCGATAGTTTCATTGTCTAAAAGACGTTTCTTTATGTCCTCTCCGGCAGCCTTTTCATTAAGGCTCCGAACTTCGGCTTCAATTTTCTCCAAGGCTTTTGGATCAGCCGCCAGGAGCTTTTTCAAGTTTCCACATCTGCGGACAATATTCTTTCGTGATTGACCGTTTTCGTTCCGATAAGAGGAGGCAATGTAAACACTTCTGTTATCGCCTTTTGAACTAAACATGATGTGATAACGCATGATTCTTCCTTTAAGCAATTACTATTATTTTACCACAATAAATTAAAAAATAATAGGCATTTACTCCATGATTTTTAAATAAAAATAGGAATTAAGGCCCAAAACTCAGGTGGCGGCTCTCATCTGTTTAGCGAGATCTTTGAGGTTGTCAATAGTGAGTGGTTTAAGGTCCTGTGGTGAGTGAACATCAATGAGTTTCATTTAAATTTTCCTTAAAAAATAAAGCTACCCTGATGAAGATAGATTTTTGGGGACATAAGCGAAAAAAAAACGGACTCAAAAAGGACACCGCAATAGTGCTGAGTTGTTACTGTGTGATACGAGATGGAGGAATGGGCAAAATGCCCGGAAAATCGGGCAAAGAAGCATTTTCTTGGGGCAAAAGGGGTCGATTGGGTTGGCTTCGGAGGAAGCTCTTGCAGGAAACAGAAATGGAAAAGCTAGAAACTCTAAAAGACCTTTCCCGAAGCGTCCCGATTTTTTCAAAATAGATATTTCAAACCGACTTTAATTTGAAAATCTGTTTTAAGGTGGCGGCCTGATTCCCGATTGATTTGAGCGAAGGCTTTGAGGCGATCCTTCAACAGACTCTCCGCGCCGATGCCATAGTAAACACGAGTTCCTATGGAGCGGTCTTTAAATGAGAATTCATTCATTTGGATAGATGTCCTTCCTAAGAAATCGTGTCTGACACCACCTCTTAAATAGACTTGTCCGGACAGTTTTCCTTCTTTGCTGCGGAAGTTTTTTCCTAAATCAATTCCCAGGCGCCCGTTCAAACTATCGGTCGATTTAACGCGGACCTTCATATCGTTGCTGAAGTGAAAAGAGGCGCCATTTGCGCGGAAGTAACTCAGTTGTACTTGAGGATCGATAAACCATGAGCCCAATTTCGAAGTTTGGGTGAACTCGAGACGGTGACCGATTTCAACAGATAAACCCAAACCGTAGTTGTGATAATCGGCTGTTGAGATACTTTCATCAATATTTTTGGCGCTTAGTTTGTTGTGGTAGCGATTTACGGATAAGACCGAGTCAATATATTGTCCTTTGTCTCCGAGCCACGCAGCATAAAATTTAGCTCCGACGGATTCCACACGAGAATGATTGCCGGGAGCGTCGTCAACATGAATATTTCCCCTCGTTAATAGGAGGTTGGCGCCTAGGACCCAGCCGGAGCTGAACTTCCGGTCGGCCCCGATCGTAAAGGCGGAATATTTAAACGTACTGTTGGCCGAGTAGTGCGACTCAAACCGGCTCTTATCGTATCGGTACAGAATATAGGAACCGTCTTCGGCACCTTCACGAACTTCTCCCATTCGGCTTCTTAGATCATCTAAGGATCCCAAGAATTGAATGATTTGGTTGCCGGAGGCTGCGCTAGCTAAAGTCAGTTTGGCAGCAGGAGACAATCCGATGGGTTTTTCGGCCGAGTCATCAAGCTCAGGCGGGTTTGTCGGATCAAACGGCAGTTCCGGCAGATCCGGTTTAGGAATAACCTCATCAGGAGGTTCGGACGGATCTGTCGGAGTCTCAGGGTTATCGGGCAAGACCGGTTTGAGCGATTGGGTCCCCAATATTGCCCAGACCCTGGAGTCTCCTTTTTTGAACGGGTAAAGCCCTAATTTATACATATAAGGGCCGGCGTCTATGATTCCGTCATTGGCTAAGGAAAAAGTGGCTTTATCCAGGCTGTTCGGAGAGTCATCATTGACTGCAATATGGTAAAGATAGCCGGTGTTAGCGAGCGAAACGCCGGAGGATCCTAAGAGGAAGGCATGCTTGCCTTCGCTGCTTTTGGAGATATTTAGGGATCCTGTTGAACCCGCTGTAAGGTAAAAGACAGCACCGTTTCCTTTAAGAGTCTCAGTTTCCATTTGAGAAGGATGACCTTGCTGTCCCAGCTGGATATAACTCGAGGGTTCAACATTTACAAGGGACAAATTGCTGTCCTCGGGGACAAACCAATAGGAATCTCGATGCATCGTTACTCGACTGCCGCCTCCCTCGTGGGTATCGACGGCAGCAGAAAGGGTAGAGCGTTCTCCTAAGTCAATGGTTAGGCCGGAAGTGGAGCCGACCGAAACAGGCTCATGAACTGCCATGTGCCCATCGCTGTCAACACGGAAGCGAGCGTGAGAGCCCAAGTTTCCGAGAAATAATTTCTCAATTTCAATTTGACGAGACCGGATGTCGGCCTGAGCATCGCGAATGAGATTTAAATGTCCCTGAAAGACGGCGGTTTGAGCCGAAGTTAAATTGAGACTGCTGTTGGCTTCAACGTCGACCTCCTTGGTGAAGAAGACATTTTTCGTCAGAACTCCTGATTGCGGGTCGCGCCCGATGTTAAGAGAGCTGGGATGGTCGGTTCCGAGAATAATCTGGCCGATTTGAACTTTTCTATCAATCAAAATATCGGGAGCATCCAGATCCATCTCGCAGCTAAGCAGCTGAATTGTGGAGATCGTTCCTGCGCTTCGTTCGTTAGGAGATAAGAAATAAATCCCAGATGAAGCTGACATTTTCAGCAGGCGAGAGTACGTAGCCGAAATGCCGCCGAAAAGTATTACTTGTCTTGCCTGCATTGTGGCCGAGGCATTCTCGGAAAGCGCGACGGAAAGATCGTCATAGTAGGAAGAGTTGTCCGGGTTTCTTGGCGTCATGAGGATAATGCGATCTCCGGCGCCGAGATTGGCAGTCTGATCCGGTCCGACGCTCAGAGCGTAACCAAATCCTTTTTCGGCCACGGGAACGGGTGTAACGATAAGATCGCGTCCGGCAGAGATATTGACGTTTTGACTTTCGACCGAAAGCCCCGGGAAAAGGAACTGGTGATTCGCGGGATTGCGGAGCGATCTGAAATAGCCTGCGTTAATGGAGTTGACCGCAATGGTACCGTTTTCGGAGACATTCCATGCGACCGGAGCGGCATTGCTGTGGAAAATAAAATTTCCTGTCTTTCGTCCTTCTTCAAATGCCGCGTTGATTTGGCCCTCGAGACCGGGGAAAAACTGCTGCCAGTTTCCGATAAGAGTGTCCGTATTTTGTGCGATTCCCTGATGCAGTGCATCGAATTGACCTGCAGCGGTCAACATTGGGATGGCAAAAAATAGTGCAATGGCAGCTGCGGCACGCCGAAAATAAAAGCAATTCTTTATTTTCATTGAAATAACTCGTATCTTTCCGCTGAAAAAGCTTTTAACTGCAGTAAGCTAATTGCTTTTCTAAGGGGTATTTATCCTGTAATCTAATAAAAAACCGCTCTATGAGCACACAGAAAATAAAATAATTAAACTGTTTTTTATGGTATACGCCTAGAGCGAAAAGTGACGTAATACACTCTCAAAGCGGGAGAAAGGATAGGGGGTTAATTTACTTATAGTTTGGCAAAATTTAGAAGATATTAGGGGTTAACTTTGTAGCAAAGATGATTTCGCTGAAAATACCCCTATGACGTCTATCCTTGTTTAGAGAGGATATCCTCCAACTTAAAGAGGTGAGGCAACGGAAATTACCTGGCTAAACCGTGAGGGTCGAAGTACAGATCGACTCATATTGAGAATGGTTTTCTGATTGGATACAGAGATAAATAGGAAACTATTTTGAGAACTTGAGAAAAATGTAAAAATAGAAAAACGGCCGTATGGCAGGCCGTTTTTTGTCACGTAAGAATAATCTCACGAAAATGCTTTTGAATGGAATTGGTCCGGAGTACACGCGGAAATCGGCAGGTACGTGCTGACAGCATTGATCATACTGTTAATACAAGCCGATGATTTTCCACCAAAGCATACCGACTGCAAAAACGATAATGACACTTGCGGTAACCAGAACAAAATTGATTTTGTAGAACCTAGGTCTTTCAAAGAAACCCTGTCCGAAGTAGATCGGGCCGGGACCGCCGGCATATTCTGTAATGCCCCACATGAAGTTAGAGAAAATGGCAAAGCAGACGGCAACCATCAGCGGAGGTGCACCGGCTCCGATCGCCACAGCGGCAAACGGAACATACATCGCCGCCACATGTCCAGAGGCAGTTGCAAATACGTAGTGAAGGTAAATATAGGCAAAGCCGAGCAGGATGAATGTTGTCATCCAATCCATTCCGGTGAGCATAGAGGCAAATCCAGCAGACATCCATTTAATGAAACCGAGAGATGTGAGACCGGTTGCTAAGGAGATGATGACGCCGAACCAAACAACGGTATCCCATGCGGCTTTGTCCGCTAAGACGTCTTTCCAATTTACGGCCCCCATCGCAAAGAGCAAAGCAGCAAGCCCGATACCGATGGCGTTGGCATTTAGCCCGGTCCACATTGTGGTGCCCCAGCCAAGAAGGGCCAAGACGAAGCCGATCGCAACTTTGATTTCTTGCGAAGACATCGGTCCCATATGTTTCAACTCTTCACGTCCCATCTTCTTGGCTTCAGGAGTACGTTTAAGTTCCGGATTAAGAATCTTGTAGGAAAGCAACGGCATTACGAAAAAGCAGATCATCGCCGGAACGACTGCAGCCCAGAACCAGCCTACCCAGGTCAGCTCAATGCCTAAACCTTCTTTTGCCAGTGTTGCACAAAGAGGATTTGCAGCCATGCCGGTCATGAACATAGCGCCGGTGATCGGAGTGAACTGAAAACAAGTCATGGTCAAGAATTCACCTAAACGCTTTTGCTTTGGGCCTGGTTCGGAGTCTAAAACTTGGTCAATGGACTTGGAAATCGGGAGGATGATGCCGCCGGAACGAGCGGTTACACTCGGCATTGCCGGAGCGAGAATAAGGTCGGCAATGCCCAAGGAGTAAGCGATGCCCAACGAAGAGCCTCCAAATAAGGAAAGCGTTTTATAGGCGATTCTTCTTCCTAGTCCGGATTGAACGAATCCGAGTGAAAGAACGTAAGCAGAGAAAATCATCCAGACCGTACCGGAAGCAAAACCTGAGAGTGCTGCTTTAAAACTTAGCGTGTTGGTGAAAATAGAAAGAGCCAGCGCGATGAACATTAAGGCGCCGGAAGGAAGAGGTGCACAAAGAATGCCGACAATGGTTGCGACGAAGATGGCGAACATATGCCAGGCTTGTGGTTTGAGGCCCTCGGGAACCGGGTAAAACCAAATCGCAAGCAAAACCACGATTGGGACGAGATATTGCCAGAGCTTAATAGGCTTATTAGACATAATGGTATCCTTAGAAAGGCCTTCCGCAGAAGACCTTTCTTCAGTTAAGGGACAACTAATCAAGGAAGTAAGTGCTAGTTCTTGCTGTATTTGGCAACGACACGGTCGACAAATTCCGGAGCTAACCCCACATAGTTATGCGGATCGAGCATTGCGTCGATTTCTTCTTCCGTAAAGGCTGCGGCAACTTCGGGTGTACGCAGCAGAACGTCCTTAAAGGGTATTTCTTTTTCATAAGCTTCCATTGCACCCTTGTAAACAATGCCGTGAGCTGTCATACGACCGAGGCGGTTGGCCAGGTGCATCATGACGTTTTCACTGAGCATCAGGCCTTTCTGTGCAAACAAGTTGCGTTCCTTGTGTTTTTGATACACGATAAGGTTCTTCAGAATGTTCTTGGATTTTTCCAGCGCGGCAGGCATCATGTTGCATGCACTAGGAATAGCCTCCCACTCAGAGAGGAAGCAGCCCCAATCCCGTTCCATTTCGCTGATCATGCTTTCTACGATAGAAGGGGCGATGCTGCGGACATTTCTGAGAAGCGCCAGGACATTTTCCAGAACGGCCGGATTGCGTTTATGCGGCATGGTGGAGGAACCGACTTTGCCCATGAAGAACGGTTCTTCCAATTCAAGAATTTCTGTTCTCTGCAGTGTCAGGATTTCATGCATGATGCGGCCGAGAGTTCCGGCGCAAAGGGCAAGAACGGAAACAAATTCGGCTTGGTTATCGCGGGCAACATGCCACGCAATCGTCGGAGTCTTCAGACCGAGAATTTTGAACATGCGTTCTTGAGTTTCCAGGCCGTGTTCAGGCTGAGAAGCTAAGGTACCGACGGCGCCGGCCATTTCGCCGACGAAGACTCGGTCTCTCATTTCTTCGAGGCGTTCAATATCGCGACCCAGTTCATCGGCCCAAATAGCCGCTTTGTAACCGAAGGTGATCGGAAGAGCGTGGACGACGTGGGTACGGCCGCTCATGATGGTGTTACGGTATTTTTTGGCTAAGTCTAGGCAGTATTCCTGACAGAGTTTCATATCACGAAGAATGACTTCGTAGGCATCTCTTTCTAACAAGACAATACCTGTGTCCACGATGTCTTGACTCGTAGCTCCCCAATGCACGAACTCTCCGGCGTTTTCCGGAAGGATTGCTTTGAAGGCTTTCAGCAGGGGTACGATCGTAATAGAGCTCTTGTAGTATTCGCCGATGCTCGGAATGTCGATGAGTTCAGCTTTAGCGTATTGATTGATGATGTCGGCTTTTTCCTTTGGAATGACGCCGAGTTCGGCTTGAGCGGCAGCGAGCGCGGCTTCTGTGTCCAGCCATTTTTGGACCCAAGCTTTATCGCTCAGGATTTCGCGCATTTCATCGGTACTAAACATGCAGCCGTGGATCTGGCTGTCGATTGCAGTAGAAGGCATTTTCTCTCCTTAAAAATTGAGATCGGTTTTGTATGGCTTCATTCTGCAAATAGAGGACAAGCGGAACAACGAGTAAGTGCATTTGTTTTGATAACTATCAATAGTTCAGCGTTTAGTTTAAGAACTTTATTTAATAAATCAAAGAGTTAAGTTATGTCTACCAACTTATTGCCGAGTTTTGTAGGCGACAAAACGCAAAACCCTTATGGTTGTTGGCTTCGCGCTTAGATAAAATCGAACTTGTCCGTATTTAGAACCTACAAATCTCTTATTATGCAAAAACCCGTCTGGAAAAAGATCGCAGAAGAAATATCCTTAGAAGTCTCTTTGGGGAGGTGGACGGTCGGCTCTATCATCCCGAACGAGATTGATCTGGCTAAAAGATATAAAGTCAGCCGAGACACAATGCGGAAAGCACTTACCTATCTGACTCAGCAAGGACTTTTTGAACGAAAACCGCATATCGGAACCAGAGTTAAATCAAGAACAAGAACAGGCAAGTTCCTGAGCGAGTTGGACGGAATTAGAGATATTGACCATTACGGCAATCAATACCCGAGAAAAATCCAGAACGTTACCCAATTGGTCGTCGATGAAGAATTGGCAGAACGGTTGTCTTTAAAGCCTGGGGATCTGGTCATTCGCTTTAAAAACATTCGCGTCGCTTCTGAGAAAGTTCAAGAGACCGTGGTCGTGACGTACGTTTACATTCCGGCTGAAGCAGCCGAGGTCTTAGAGATAGTGAAGAAACGCCCCGAAGAACTCATTATTACATTGGCAGAAGAAGTCCTCGGACGGGAATGTGATGAAGTTAAGCAAACTTTTTCGGGCACGATCATGCCTGACGAGGTGGCAGATTTATTTAAAGTTCCTCACGGGACGGCGGCTTTGAAGATTATTCGGAATTACATGGATGTTCGTGGGCGAACGATCGTTGCATCCGAATCGTTTCATACGGCAGATCGATTCTCTTTTTCCGTTGCTGTGAAGAAGAAAAAGTACTAATTAGGAAAACATCTTAGATTTTGCAGAAAAGGTTGTGCTTTAGGCTGATTCTACTTGCTCATTTCTCCCTGAATCGCTACGCTCAGAGCTGCACCCAAGAAGAATCTCAAGATCTCAAATGCACAAAACTACAAAACGCGGTTTCCTCAAGGCCGCACTTGCCTCCGGATTGGCGCTTGAAGCCTTTCCGGCTCGTTCTGCTTCCCAAAAGAGCTCCGAGCAATTAATTACGATTATCGACTTAGATAAGTGCGACGGCTGCTCGGATTTGTCGATTCCTGCGTGCGTCAGAGCCTGCCGTGCTAAAAATCAGGCTCGCTATCCAGAGCCGCAGAAGCCGGTGCAGCCTTACTGGCCTCAGCCCAAGTATGAGGACTTTTCAAACGATCGGGATAACATTTCTCGGCTGACTCCGTACAACTGGATTTATCTTCAGCATGTTTCCGTTGACGGAAAAGATATTTATCTTCCGAGACGCTGCATGCAGTGCTTCGATGCTCCATGCCGCAAGCTCTGTCCTTTTGGAGCCATCGACCAAACTAAACAAGGAGCGGTCAAGATTGATGATCGCGTGTGTTTCGGAGGGGCGAAGTGCAGGGACGTTTGCCCATGGAATATTCCTCAGCGCCAGGCGGGTGTGGGAATCTATCTTAAAGTAGAACCGAAATTAGCCGGCGGCGGAGTCATGTATAAATGCGATTTTTGTGCTGATCTCATCGCTCAAGGCAAAGAGCCTGCATGCTCGACGGAATGCCCCAAAAAAGCCATGTTGGTTCTCCCCATCTCGCAGGCAGAAGAAAAGTGTAAATCCTTAGCAAATGACCGTTTTGTATACGGTAAAGAGGAAAACGGCGGAACCGCAACTTGGTATGTTTGCTCTGTGCCCTTTGAAAAGATCAACCGTCAGCTGCACTCCCAATTGCCAAAGAATCATCCGGGAAGACCGCTAATGAACGAAGTCGATTCAAAACTGAGTCAGTCGACGCCTTTAGTGCTCGGAACTTTGGCTGCACCGATTGTGGCTTTGGGCGCATCCGTCGCCCTAAGAAAAAGAAAGAACGACAAAGATCAATCTCAATAAGGCGGTGCGGAAATGAAAATCATCAGACAATCTCTAACTAATCGAGTTGTGCATTGGGGCATCGCATTGAGCTGTTTCGGACTGATTTTTTCCGGAATACTTCAGATGCCTGTAGCTAAGAGATACGGCCTGACATCTTTAGGAGAGTGGATGGGAAACTACTTTACGACGTTGTCCATGCATTACTTTTTCGGGCTGATCTTTGTGTTCTTTTGCTGCTTCCATGTCTTCTACCATGCATTGAATAAAGAGTTCGACATTGTTCCGAAGAAGGGTGACGTAAAGGGGAGCATCCTGATTTTTAAAGCCATTCTCTCCGGGAAGAAAGAGCCTCCGAGCGCGAAATACCTGCCGGAACAACGTTTGGCCTGGGCCGCTTTTGCCGTGACCTTCTTAATCCTCATTATCACGGGGCTTTTGAAAACCTATAAAAACCTTCCGGGCGTTCAGTTGGACGATCCTTGGACTTTCTATATCGCTCAATTCCATAACCTGGGTTTTGTTCTCTGTATTTTTTTGTTTTTAGGCCACATGGCGGCGTTCATGATCAAGGCCAATCGTAGTCTTCTGCCGGCGATGTTCTCTGGCAAAGTTGATAGAAGCTATGCGTTAGAACGTCACTCACTTTGGTCAGCGGAATAAGCCTGGCTTTACGAGATTTATTATTCAGAAAAAAGAGTTCCGCAGACTTATTAGAGGAGAAATAATGCTTCTGCTGCGTGTGAAAAAGACTTTTCGAAAGCTCGTTTTTCCTCTTATTCTCACATTGGCTGTTTGGCCCGTTTACGCAACTGAAACGTTAAGACTAGGGGTTTCTTCCTTCGCGGAACACAATATTAACAAAAGTCTTATTGATCCGACGATTGAAGCGATTAGAAAAGCGGTACAACCAGACAAATTAGAAGTCGAGTGCCTAGAGCTGGGACGCTTGCAGAATTCGCTAAAAAACGGTCAGTTAGATTTAGTTCTTTCCTCTGCAGGTAATTACCGAAGATTCTTGTTGGAAGGCTATGGTCTGCGAGACTTAGCGACCATGGTATCGAATCAAGCACCGAATCCCAATTACGCGGAAGGCTCTGTATTCTTTGTCCGAAGTGATAGAAATGACCTTGATTCCATTGGTGCCCTCAAAAATAAATCAGTCAGCGCTAACTATCCGTTCGCGTTTTCAGGGTGGCAAATTGCAGCTGGAGAACTTTTAAATAGAGATTTCGATCCTGATCATTTCTTCTCTAAAGTTGATTTTCTCGGCCACGGCGCGTCTCCTGTAATCGAAGCTGTTTTATCCGGGAAAACCGACGCCGGTATTGTGCGGGCTTGTGTGCTAGAAAATGCCGGTCTCCTCAAGTCGGGTCTAGTCAAGGTTCTCGATCCGAAAGAAACGACCGATTTCCCTTGTGCAGTGAGCACGCGTTTGTATCCGAATTGGACTTTATCCACAACCCCGAATACAGCGCCGGAAGTCAGTAGAAAGGTGACGGCCGCGGTGCTTGAGATTAAACCTCTGCAAAATAATCTGCATTGGAGTGTGGCTACGGATTTCACACCGATTGATGACTTATTCAAAGGATTGGAGATCGGGCCTTTCGAATACCTTCGTCACTTTAGTTTTAAGCGTTTCATGGAAGCGTACTGGCAATACTTAGTTTTTGCAGCGATTTTTATTATAGGTTTGATCCTTCACGGAATAAGAAGTGAATATCTGGTGAACAGGAGGACTCATGCATTGACCGAATCGCTCAAGCGAGAACGAAAGCTGAGGGCCGAATCTGCTTTGGTTAAAAGCCGATTAGACAAAATTCAAAAAGTCGGTCTCGTTGGTCAGATGTGCTCCATGATTGCGCATGAACTGAAGCAGCCTTTGGGTGCTGCAGCGGCTTACTGCTTCGCACTTCGCCGACGTATGGAAAGCGGGGAAGTGTCCGCAGAAATGATGGAGAAGGGGATCGAGAGGGTTGATCACCAAATTCAAAGAGCCTCGGAAGTTGTGAATCAAGTGCGTTCATACGCGAAGGGACAAAGGCAAAGACTGACGGTTGATGTCGGCAAGACAGCTGAAAAGATACTTCTAGACATTAGCGCTTCTGCTCCGGATACCGACCTTGAATTTAGAAAAGATTCTGAAGAACTTTTTGTTGAAGCTAATCCCATTGAGTTGGAGATTATCCTAATTAACCTTGTAAAGAACGCAATCGAGGTGGTAAAAGATAAGTCAAACGGACGTGTGGTTGTGACTCTTTCCGCGGAGGGGAACACTGTTTGCATAAAGGTTGAAGATAACGGTGAAAAATTATCGGATGCAGAATGGAAACAGATATCCCAGCTTGCGATGGCAACGACAAAGCACAGCGGACTGGGCTTTGGCCTATCCATTGTTGCAGGCTTGGCTGAGGATCTGGGCGGAAGAATCACATTTGAGCGAATCCCTTCGGGAGGGCTTTCAGTCTTCGTCCGTCTGCCGTTAGCAAAGGAGAAATCGTGACACAGGGGTGTTTGATTCGCATCGTTGATGACGATGAAGATATGCGCGAAAGTCTCTCTTTTTTGCTTGAAAGCGAGGGTTGGAAATGCTCGGCTTATTCGAGTGCAAGAGAGTTTTTGATTGAGGATGCGGGCAGTGTTCCGGGATGTCTGATTCTTGACATTCGTATGCCCGAGATGACGGGCTTAGAGCTGCAGCAGGAAATGAATCGAAGAAAAATTTTTCTGCCGATCGTTTTCCTCACGGGACACGGCAGTATCGATATGGCAGTTTCCGCCATGAAATCCGGCGCAGTTGAGTTTTTGCAGAAGCCCGTGGACCATGCAAGGCTTCTCGGCATTGTAAGGGACTGCGTGCGCCGCTGCAGCAACGGGTTTGCGGTTTTGGACTTCGATATTATTGAGGCAAAAAGACGCTGGGAAACGCTGACGGAAAAAGAACAGCAGGTGTTGACGTTAATTGCAGCTGGTCTTTTAAACAAAGAAGCTGCAGAGCGCCTCGGGAACTCGGTGCGGACTATCGAAAATCATCGAGCTGCGGCGATGAAAAGACTTCAAATCAAGACGTTGGCGCAGCTTCACAGTCTGATTGAAGCGGTCAAAGAAAATAAAAATCAGTGAAAATACTGACCAGTCTAAATGAAGAAAGTTTGATCAAACGCAAAATACCTAGGTAGTGGAACGGGCAACAATGCTCCTGTCGGTTACGAAAACCAATAACTCAAATCCAACGATAGGAGAACTCAAATGCAAGTCACAAAACGCACGTTCCTCAAGGGCCTTCTTGCGACAGCCGCTGCCGGGGGAGTTGTCTCTCAGGCTTCCGCAAAACCTCAGGCCGACCTTCCCGCAAAATGGGACCGTGAAGCGGACGTCGTTATTCTCGGTTACGGCGGTGCAGGCGCTTCCGCTGCTATTACAGCCAAAGATGCCGGTGCAGATGTCGTCATCTTTGAAAAAACAGCACAGGGCGGCGGCAACACAGCCGTTTCCTCCGGCGGCATGATGATCCCGAACAACCGCGAACGCGCTATTACTTACCTTGCAAAGACTTACGACTTTGCTAACTCTCAAAAAGACCAGGAATTGCTTGAAGCTTTCGTTGACGAAGCTATGAAGTCCAAAGACTTCCTCCTTTCTTTGGCTCCCGATCAGAAGGTTTATATCTACGGTCACGCCGGCTTCCAGAACATTCCTGAATCTGACGCAATTGATAAGTGGCGTTTCCGCACTCCGAAAGGACAGAAGGCTCGCGGCGGCGACATGCTCTTCAATAACTACCGCTACGCTGTTGAAACCGTCCGTAAAGTTCCCGTTGTTTACAACGCACGCGGCTTGCAGCTGATCACGCAGAACGATGAAGTTCTCGGTGTTTGGGTGGAAATCGACGGTAAGAAACAGGCTGTCAAAGCTCGCCGTGGCGTGGTTCTTGCTACCGGCGGCTACGAATTCGACGACAACATGCTGTCCAATCACACGATGGGTCAGAAGTTCCATCGCTTAGGTCATCCCGGCAACACAGGTGACGGCGTCAGAATGGCTCAGGCAGCCGGTGCTGACCTTTGGCATATGAATGCTCTGTCGTGCCCGCTCGGACTGGTTGTTCCGGGGCTTAAAACCGCTCTGCAGATCAACATGCTTGCTCCTTCCTACATCTATGTTGACCAGGACGGCAAGAGATTTGCTAATGAAAAAATGGACAACCACACCTGCATCTACGGTGTAAACGTCTTGGATCCGATCAAACATCGTTATCCGCGCATCCCGTGCTTCGTTATCTTTGATGAAGCCGCCCGAGTCAGAGGCCCGATTATCGGCGGTGCAACCTCCGGCTATGCGCTCAACAGAGAAAACTACAAGTGGAGCAAGGACAACTCAGCTGAAATTGAAAAGGGCGTGATCGTCTCCGCTCCGACCATCGAAGAACTGGCCAAGAAGATCAACGTTCCGGCCGAAAACCTGGTCGAAACCGTCAACAGATGGAACAGCCAGATCAATGCCGGCGCCGACAAAGACTTCGGTCGTCCTCTCGAGAAGAAGGGTAAGGTTGCTTTCGAAGGCCGTGAAGCCCCTGTGATCTCTCGTCCGATCGGTGACGGTCCTTACTACGCTGCTGAGCTCTATCCGACAATCCTGAACACCCAGGGCGGTCCGCGCCGCAACAAACTGGGGCAGGTTCTCGATCCGTTCGGCAAACCGATCGCTCGCCTCTACAGCGCAGGTGAATTAGGTTCTATGTGGGGCCACATCTATCAGGGTGCCACGAACAACTCCGAAGCCTGCGTATTCGGAAGAATCGCCGGCAGAACGGTTGCCAACGAAACTCCCTGGTCATAATTAAATAACGCCGGCGCCGACAGGCGCCGGTCTCCGGCAATAAGAAAAAAAGGATTTTCTCATGAAGAAGTTACTGCTCGTAGTTTCCTTAGCACTCGTATCGGTACAGGGTGCTTGGGCTGCAGATAAAATGCTGGCCGATCGGCACGTTGAGCGCGGTTTGAAGTGCGAATCCTGTCATACCACAATGCTTCCGAAAGCTGTTAACACAGACGGCTGCCTCAAATGTCACGTCAGTTACGAAAAACTCGCAGCAAGGACGGATAAAAACGATATCAATCCGCACGATTCTCACTTAGAAAATTTAGATTGCGGCGCTTGCCACCACGGTCATAAGAAACCGGTTCTGGCTTGCGACGAATGTCACGAATTCACAAATATCAAGGTTCCTTAACCGATCGATCATTCTTTTCTCCTTGGTGATTGGCCGAAAGGCAAAAGAAAGCCGCACATGAACTCTCGCTCACGTGCGGCTTTCTGATATTTCCATTACCCTATTCAGAAGACAGAGGATTATTCACCTTCAACGGTACTGGCTTCAACAGCCTCAACTTCCTCTTTCTTCAGTTCTTTGGCTTCTTCGACCTTCGGATCGACAGGTTTCTTCTCTTCTGCCTTCTTAGAGCCGCAGCAGCATGTGCATGAATCAGTCATCGGAATTTACCTCCTGTAGTGTTGTTTGAATTTTGGTCGGGTCTTTTACTGCCCGAGCAGGGAAATTGTAGTCGGAGGTGATGAAACAGCGCCTCAAAATTGTCCATAATAGGAAACTCAAAAATGGAGGAAAGAGTGAGCGCTGAGTCGGTAACCGACCTTAGAACGGCGAAATTCGGCATTCAAAAAACGCGAACTTCGCAATATGTCTTTGAGTACAAGAACATTTGGGATCCCGTTAAAAAACGGTCCAAACCGCTGTATCGCATTTCTGTGGGAAAGGTGATCGGCGGTGAGGTTGTCATCAAAGACGAATACCTTCAGATGCATCCCGAGCTTAAGCAGGGAGATATTGTTCTGCAGGAAGGAAAACCGATTTATATCGGCGGATGCTCAGTGCCCTCCGAACTTTTTGAAATTTTGGAACTGGATCATTTCTGTCTGACGACGGCTCAGCCGGAAGCCATGGTGTCTTTTTATCGTCTCCTCGGACTGCCGGTTCGAAAGGACGGCGAAAGGTACGAGATCGAGTTCCCGCACTTTAAGATCAACCTTCATGTAATCGGGCATCCCTTACTGCCCGAAGCGAAAGTTGCCGTGCCGGGTACCGGAGACTTTTGTTTGGAAATCCAAACGGACTCGGATTCGTGTGAAATCGCTGAAGCTTTTCGCAAACTTGACGTTCCCGTTGAGGGGCCGGTGATTCGCCATGGAAGAAAAGGTGAGATGACATCGGTCTACTTGAGAGATCCGGATCAAAATTTGGTTGAACTCGCCGTCTATCCCAAACACTAATTTAGGAAAAGAATGGACACACAAGAAAAGGAAAAGAAAAGCGAAGAAATCGCTGCTCAAACCACTCAAACAAAAGAACAGCCGGTTCCTGCACAGCCTTCTTATGCTGAGTTAAAGAAAGAAAAGGCAAAAGCGGAAGCTGAACTGAACAAAGGATTCCCGGGCAACCGTTCCGTAGGAAAACTTTTCTGGGGCTATCTCGTCTGCGGATCGCTCTTTTGGGCGCTGATGTTCTACGGCGTAGGAATGGCTTTTACCTATCGAGAAAATCCTAACTTTGACGCGGCAGGTTTGGCGCTTTTAATTTGTGCTGTCATTCTCTATCTGTGGGGATTCGTTTTTTCCGTACTGAGCTTTATGGCGGCAATGCGCCTTAAGGGAAAATCGTTACTCAAGGCAATTTATATCTTCGGTGTGATTGCTTATCTCATCGTGCTGTTCAGCGGATTATTGGTTTTCGTGCACGTTGCGATGGTCATCTAAACGGACGATCAAACTTTTACTAGGAAAGCCAATTTTTATCAATTCTTTACATAAAATGAAAGTTAGTTCTGGTTGAAACAACAAAGACCAGCCCCTTCGATATTTAAAGATACAGATAAAAAATGGCGTTGATTGTTCAAAAATACGGCGGCACTTCAGTCGGTTCCGTTGAGCGCATCAAAAATGTCGCTCGACGCATCGCGAAGTGGCAGAATGCCGGCCATCAGGTAGTAGTTGTCGTCTCCGCGATGAGCGGTGAAACCAATCGCCTGATTGCCTTGGCAAAAGAAATTCAAAAGAATCCCGATCCCCGTGAACTTGATGTGATCGCCTCCACCGGCGAACAAGTCACCATCGGTCTTCTTGCGATGGCACTCCAGAATTTAGGCGTGCCGGCTCGCAGCTATACAGGTACTCAGGTCAGAGTTCTGACAGACAACGCCTTCACCAAAGCTCGTATTAAAGAGATCGATTCTCACAGAATCATGGCCGACCTGAATGACGGTAAGGTTGTGATTGTTGCGGGCTTCCAAGGCTGTGATGAAGAGGGCAACATCACAACGCTCGGCCGTGGCGGTTCCGACACTTCCGCTGTTGCCCTGGCAGCTGCTCTTCATGCAGACGAATGCCTTATCTTCACCGACGTCGACGGTATTTACACAACTGATCCGCGCGTGGTCAGCGACGCTCGCAAATTGGATGTTGTGGCGTTTGAGGAAATTTTGGAAATGGCCTCCCTCGGCTCCAAGGTTCTTCAGATCCGCAGTGTGGAATTTGCCGGTAAATACCGCGTTCCGACCCGCGTGCTCTCCAGCCTGACAGACCCTGATATTCCGGTAGATGAAGAAGCAAACTCCGGTACCCTGATTACTTTTGAGGAAGATCCCAAGATGGAAAAAGTTGTTGTTTCCGGCATCGCTTTCAGCAGAAACGAAGCCAAGATTACATTGCCGCACGTGCCCGATACCCCGGGTATCGCCTACAAGATTCTTGGCCACATTGCCGAAGCCAACATTGAAGTTGACATGATCGTGCAGAACGCAGCTAAGAACGGTTTGACCGACTTCAGCTTCACGGTCAGCCGCAACGACCTCGACAAAGCCATGAAGGTTTTGGAAAAAGAAGTTACACCGTACCTCGGTGAAGAAGGCATCCTAACAGACGCTTCCATCGCTAAGATCTCCTGCGTCGGTATCGGCATGCGCAGCCACGCCGGTGTTGCCGCCAAGATGTTCCGCATCCTGGCTGAAGAAAACATCAACATCAAGATGATTTCTACTTCCGAAATCCGCACCTCCATCGTCGTCGACGAAAAATACATGGAATTGGCCGTTCGTGCGCTTCACAAAGCTTTCGGACTGGACAAGGCCACTAAGGCAATGGAACTCTAAGACAGAATTCCGTTTCGCCTAAACCAAAAAATCCTCGGAGTTTTTTAGATTCCGAGGATTTTGTTTATGTGTTAACTACTTACTCAATTTTGAGTACGTGACGAAGGTGTTCCTTCCAGCGTTTTACATCTTCTCCAATGTGCGGATTCTTCACGACGTCATTGCACATGAAGGACGGAAGCTGCTTCATTCCTAAGAATTCAAAAGCCTTAATCAGCGGGAAGAAGACGCCGTCAACGCCGCGGCCTTCAAAGAAGTCGCCCTTACGGTCAAAAGCGGTCTTCGGAGCGTTCCAAGTGCTGCTGATCATGAACTTCTTATCTGTCAGAATTCCGCCTCTGCCGTAATTGTCATCGGGATGCAGATGAGAGCGGCCGTCATTGCCGACGACGCCGGGCTGAACAAAGACGAGGTCTTCATAACGCTTAAGCTGCCACGGTGTGCTCATCCACCAGCCCGGTGTCTGGACAATGATGACATCGGCTTTCTTAATCTTTTCCGCTTCAGCAGCGATTTCCCATTGGCTGTCGATCAATGTGATTTTGACATTCCAACCGAGTTTAGTCAATTCTTCCTCAGCGAGACGAGATAAATAATGGTTGAGCTCGCCGCCTTTACCGAAGTTTTGGCAGCCTGCATCAAGAATCAAAACGTTATTAGACATTTGAGTTACCTCCATAGTCGCAAGCATAGTAGGACGGCTCGACAGAAGGCTTATTCAAAACTTACCAAAATGAGTTGCCTTAATACTGAGCTTCGAAACTTTTTATTTCATGGTACAGACGGCAATTGATAGGTACGGGTAATCCGTATTTAGCAGCTTTTTGAATGACTGTGCCCGCAAAGAAATCGACTTCGGTCAGCCGATTTGCCAGCCTGTCCTGCCGCATTGAAGGCATCCCGTCGGGATTTAATTCATCGATGATCTGAAGGTAATCTCGGAAGTCTTGTTCGGTGAGTCCGGTGCCTTCTTTTTGTGAAAGTGAAAGTACCTCGCGCATCGCGGCCTTCAATGTTTCTCTGGCTTCGCCTTCTTGGTGCACACGACGAAAAACATCGTTATAGACGGCTAATGTCTGATTGACGCCGACATTGAGCATCCACTTGCACCACATGCGGTGCAGGATGTTTTTATCGACAACGTATGGCATTTCGGTTCTATCAAAAAAATCCACAACGGCATCGAGAACCTCAGGCTCGCCCTTATGTTCCGGACTGAGTCCGATCACAAGCTCTCCGAAATTTTTATAAGTCAGTACGCCGTTTTGAAAAAGCGCATCCATTCGCTGGGCAACGCAGTGAACGATCCTGTGCGTTCCGAGTTCTTGCTCGATGATGTCTTCGCTGGAGATGCCGTTCATCACAGAGATGACGATGGTATTTTCAGAGATCAGACCTTTGATGCCTTGCAAAGCACTTTCCAAAGCGGGCCCTTTTAAAGCAACGATCAGCAAGTCAGGTGCTTTGTTCAGCTCTTCGGGGCTCTCAAAAAGGAGGGAGCAGGGGCGGCCGTTGGCTGTGAGGGACTGCTCACGATAGCGTGTACAGCGTTTAGCGTCCGCTAGAAAATAAACCGAGCCCTCTGGCATACGCGGAGTGAGAAAGTCTCCGTACATCACGCCCAAGGCTCCGCGGCCAAGGATGGCAACAGATTGGATTTTTGTGGTTTCTGGCATAAAAATAGGTCCGGGTTGGTACGGACCTATTCTAAGCAACTTAGTAATTAGAGCGTGACGTCGACGCGTTTGCCGATCGCATAGAAGTGACCGCCGGCGACATAGTGCATAGAGCGCAGTTCATCCGGACCTTCTTCTAAGTGCCAATGGTTGTTGGAGAAGACACGGGAGTCAGCCCAAGCTTTAACAATTTGGCCCATGAAGAGGTCATAAGTCTTTTCGTTGTGCGGTTCACGGATCAGCTTAATGACTGCCCATGCAGAGCATCCTTCGGGCAGCGGAAAGTCGCAGTCAGGAAGCGTAAAGAATTTCAGACCGCTGTCGGCAATCTTGTTGGGATTGTCGTTCTTGCTTACGGAACCTAAATAAAGAATTTCTTTCTGAATTCCCATTCCCGGAACGGCAAGCAGGATGTATTCGCTCGCTTCAATGAGCTTGCGGGAATAGTGAGTCGAATCAATGACGACCGTCATCTTGTCATAATCCAACGGGCAGTTCCAAGAAGCGGGCATGATATCCAGATCGTCGCCTTGTTTGCTCTCAACAAAGGCAGTGCCGCCTAAATTAAAGAGGCGATAAGGGGTTTCTAAACCAACCGGTTTTACAAATTCTTTTTGACTCATTCAATGCTCCTCAAAAACAATGCACCTATTCTAAGTTCGCAAGCAGAAAATTCTTTGCACAAAAGGCCGTGCACAGTAGAAAAACTCCTAATTTGGTGCAGACGCACCAAAAGAGTGCACATCAATAAGTTTTGATCATTTCTTGTGAGCTCTTTTGGTTCAATTTCACTGACTCTCAGGCCGTTTTGTTTGAACAAAAGTTGGCACGCCTTTTGCTTCTATGAAAGTGACAGGAAAAGCGAAGCGCTTTTCCGGGGTTTGCGAGTAAAAAAATCGAGACCTTGTCCGCTGCGATGAAAGCCATAAGCTGAGCAGCAAACGCACTGGTTACACAATTAAATCTCAAACGGAGACTTTCATGTTCGTCAAAAAACTCATCCCCTTTGCAGTTGCAGCTTCTTTCGCTATGGCAGGCGCTACTGCTTTCGCTAAAACAGAATTCGTCACGATCGGTACCGGCGGCATCACCGGTGTTTACTACCCGACAGGCGGCGCTATTGCCAAGATCGTGAACGCAAAGAAAGATCAGTACGGTGTCCGTGCTTCCGTAGAATCGACCGGCGGCTCTAAGTTCAACATCAACGCCATCGACTCTAAGGATCTGGACTTCGGTATCGCTCAGGCCGATACACAGTACATGGCCTACAACGGCAAAGGTGCTTGGGAAGGCAAACCCGTTAAAAAACTCCGCGCTGTTTTCGCTCTTGCTCCGGAAGCCGTGACTTTCGTGGCTGCCGAAGACGCCAACATCAAGTCCGTTAAAGACGTCAAGGGCAAGACCATTAACCTCGGTGACCCGGGTTCCGGCAACCGCATTAACTCCACCGACATCTTCAATGCCGTCGGCATCGTTCCAGGAAAAGATTTCCGTGATGAAAAACTGAAACCCGCCGACGCCCCCAGAATTCTGCAGGACGGTCGTATTGACGGCTTCTTCTACACCGTCGGTCATCCGAACGGCAACATTAAAGAAGCAACTGCCGGCAAACGCAAAGTCCGTATCGTCCCGATCTCCGAAGCCGAAGTCGCCTCTTTGCTGAAAGAAGCTCCCTACTACAGCATGACGGAAATCCCGATGGATCAGTATCCCGATGCCGTCAACGCTAAGGACAAGGTTAAGACCGTCGGCATGCTCGCCACTTTAGTGACCTCCGCCGATACACCGGACGACGTTGTTTATGCCGTTACTAAGGAAGTGATGACCAACCTCGATCAGTTCCGCAAACTGCATCCGGCTCTTGCCAACCTGACACCGGAAAGCATGCTTCAGGGCCTGACCGCCCCGATCCATCCGGGCGCTCTCAAGTACTACAAAGAAGCAGGTCTCGTGAAGTAATTCAGCTTTAAATGACGCAAAGACTCGGGACTCCGGGTCTTTGCGAACCTCGTTAGAGGCTCGTTAAGAAGTAAAAAGGAGTCAACATGACGGACAAATCGAACACAGAAATGCTGCTGCCGCAGGCAGGCATCCCGGGCTACATTCCCCAGCCTAAAAAGAATGCCTCCGAAGACGTAATCGGCGAATACAAAAAACAGGTTCAGCAGCTCGGAGATAAAGGTCTTAAAGAAGATAAGACCGGGCTCTCGGCCAAACTGACGTACATTGTTGCATTGGCTTGGGCCTTTTTCCAGATGTCCACCGCTTCGTGGCTGCTGTTGGACTCTTTATATGTCAAAGCTTTTCACTTGGCTTTTGCACTTGCTCTGATTTATCTCAACCTTCCGACACTTAAGTCCGAACTTAAGTCTCGCTGGGACCTCAGAATTCTTCTGGCAATGAAACGCGTGACGATCGTTGACTGGATGATCGGTATCGTCGGCGTTATCGGAGCCTTATATATCGTGATTGATTACGCCGGTATTTCCGAGCGTCCCGGCATGCCGATCGGTCGCGACTTGATCTTCGGCGTGATTTTGATTGTTCTGATGCTGGAAGCGACTCGCCGTGTTCTGGGACCTGCACTTCCCATCATCTGCGGTGCTTTCATCGCCTACGTCTTTTTAGGTCCGTACCTGCCGGACGTAGTGGCCTTTAAAGGTGCAACACTTTCCCGCTTCATTTCCCAGATCACGATGGATACACAGGGCATTTACGGTGTTCCGCTGCATGTGTCCGCGACGGTTGTGTTCCTCTTTGTGATGTTCGGTACGATGCTCGATAGAGCAGGGGGCGGTGCTTTCTTCACACGTTTGGCGATTTCCGGTCTCGGCCAGTATCGCGGCGGTGCAGCTAAAGCAGCCGTTGTGAGCTCCGCGCTTTCCGGTATGGTTTCCGGCTCTTCAATTGCCAACGTCGTGACCACCGGTACATTCACGATTCCTCTGATGAAGCGTCTCGGTTATCCGGCCACGAAAGCCGCTGCGATTGAAGTTGCTTCTTCCGTGAACGGCCAGTTAGCTCCTCCGGTTATGGGTGCTGCCGCCTTCATCATTGCCGAATATGTCAACGTCCCTTATGTTGAAGTGGCAAAGGCTGCTGCCATTCCCGCCTTCGCTTCCTACATTGCTCTGCTGTGGATTACTCACATCGAAGCCTGTAAGCTGGGGCTGAGGGGACTTCCTAAGAAAGAACTGCCGAAGTTCTTCGTCGAACTCAAAAACGGTCTTCATTATTTAATTCCGCTTGCCGTTCTGATTTGGGAACTGGTGGTGGAAATGCACTCAGCCGAACTCTCTGTCTTCCGCGCCATTATCGTGCTCGCTATCATCATGGTCCTGCAGCCGGTAGCCATTGCTAAAGTTCATGACGCCGACCTTTGGGCAGCCTTCAAGTTCGGAATTAAGAACACACTGAACTCCATGGCCGCAGGTGCAAATAATATGGCCGGTGTCGCTCTGGCAACCGCTTCCGCAGGCATCATCGTCGGCTGCGTCTCCCTTGGTTTAGGTCAGCAGATCACTTCCTTTGTCGAAGCGCTTTCAATGGGCAACATCTTCCTGATGATCCTCATTACCGCCGTCGCCAGCCTGCTTCTGGGTATGGGTCTTCCGACAACAGCTAACTACATCATCATGGCTTCTCTAACAGCTCCGGTGATCGTTACGTTAGCTACTGGTCTGACACTGCATGGTCAAGAAATTGCGATTCCGCTGATTGCCGCCCATCTGTTCTGCCTGTACTTCGGCATCCTGGCCGACGACACACCTCCTGTCGGTCTGGCCGCCTACGCAGGTGCCGCAATTGCAAAAGCGAACCCGATCTCCGTCGGTGTTCAGGGCTTCCTCTACGATATTCGTACAGCCATCATCCCGGTCTTCTTCCTGTTCAACTCCGACATTCTTCTGATCGGTATTGAATCCCTGCCGGTAAGTCTGATGATTTTTGCGATGACAGGTTTGGGTATGGTTGCGGTTTCCTCCGCCATCCAGGGCTGGCTGATCGATAAAGTCAACATCCTTGAAAGACTCATTCTTGTTGCCGCTACCGTTGTTCTGATGTTCCCGGCTCTGATTTCCGGCTACGTCCTTCCGTATGAACAGCGCTGGTGGGGCTACCTTGTCGGTATTGCGCTCTTCGGTATTGCCTTCCTCTCTCAGAAAGTGCGCTACGGTGCTAAGAAAAAGAATCAGGCTGCAGTTGCAGAATCTGATGAGGAGTTAGCAGTTTCATAGAATTTCCTAGTGTTCATTCGACCTTGTCCGTCGAATATTTGGCCGCGGAACCCCTTCACCGCGGTTTTTTTTGCTTTTTTGTGCTTGTCTCCGTTGGACGAAGACAAGCCTAATGACTCTTCACGGATTAGTTAAATTTTCCGCGGTTCAACATTTTTTCCGCACCGGCTTTGAGGCCATCAACATATTGAAGAAAAGCCGACCTTGAAACCAAAAGATGAGGTTCGCCCAGTTTTCTATTTTTGATTTTCTCGATGAGTTCTGTCTGACCGGTGCTGAAGGGATGGGCAGTTAGATTTACGGAAATATCAAGCTTATTGCTCGACAATTTATCGAGAGACCGGATATATTCTTCCAACTGTGATTTATCTTTGATCGCGTTCAAACCGACTCCGCCGATCGTGACAGCCGTGTATTTTTTACCGTCTGCATAAACCGGGTAAACATAGGAGAAGGTTCCTTCGGTATGTCCCGGAGTGGCAATGGCGCGCACAGTTGTGTTCCCGAGCGTGACGGTCTCACCGTCTTTGAGAACCATTTCTTTCGGAATCATGGTTTTCGGACCCGCTTCTTTGCCGAGGTGCTCGAAAGATTCTTCCCAGCCTTTTTCGCCCATGGCAAATTTTGCGTTCTTGAATAAAGGCTTCAAGGTGGTTGCGCCGCCGACATGATCAAAGTGTCCGTGTGTCATAAGCACGTATTTGATTTCGGAAGGATCAACATTGAGTAAGGCAAGATTGTCGATGAGATGTCCGACGAAAGGAGGATGCAGCGTATCAATGAGGATGTATCCGTCATTTGTTTTGATCAGGTAGGCAGCTACCCAGCGCAGTCCAACGTACCACACATTGTCAAAGACTTTGTAAGGAGGGATCTTTTGGATGACCGGATCATCCAACCAAGCTTTGAGCTCAGGCGACATTTTTTTCGTTTGTGCAAATTCGCTGAATAATGCCGCAACTTGTTTAGAAGAAAGATCCAGTGCTTTTTCAGCGGCAAAAGTTTTTGGCGCAACAAGAACAGCGGCCGAACCTAAACCGACTCTCAAAAAATTTCTGCGTTTCATTTGATTCATAACAAATCTCCATACGAGTGAATGGAGGTATGTTATTGAATTTTTTATTTCGGATAAATAGAATAAAAAGCAATCTATTTTTTCGATTTTCGAAATAATTATGGATCGTCTTCAAGCCCTGGAAGTTTTCATGTTGGTCGCGAAGCTGGGGAGCTTTACAGCGGCTTCAAGAGCGGCAAACCTAACAGCTTCACGCGTTACCCATCTGATTCAGAATTTAGAGAAGGAATTAGGCGTCTCTTTATTTAGCCGAACCACACGACGTGTGAGTCTTTCATCTGCCGGTCAGGCCTTATTTGAACAGCTTGATCCGAACCTTGGTTTTATTACTGAAACGCTTCAGAACATCAAGGAGTTATCTAATGAAGAACCGAAAGGGACAATCCGGATCAGTGCACCGGTCAAGTTCGGCTCAACGTTTTTGATGAAACCGATAACGGTGTTTCTTAAGAAATATCCGGATGTTCGTATTGTTTTGAATACGACCAACGATCCGCAGGAAATCTTCAAAGGTGGTGCAGATATTGCATTTGTCCTGGTTACGGAGATGCCTCTTTCAGGAGTGCGACACAAGATAGGAGTGTTCAGCAGCGGAATCTATGCAAATTTGAATGTCATGACGGCACTCTCTTCTTTAACTTCGCCCGAGCAATTGAGGAGTGCCGAATTAATTCTTCAAGATGGGAATGCTTCGTCTTGGAATCTAACCGGTTCGGAGGGACAAAAATACAGGGTGTCGGTAAAGAAGTGGTCTTTCAAAACTGACACGACGCAGGCGGCTTTAATCGCAGCAAAGGAAGGTCTGGGCGCGGCACTTTTACCGATACCTTTAGGAGAGAGTGAAAAGTCCTTGACTCGATTACTTCCTAATTGGACCGGCGTTCCAGTGGAAGTCTGCGCCATCACTTCGTCTAGGAAGATTTCTTCAGCAGCAAGAAATTTTATTGACCTTGCCAAACAAGAGTTCAATAGAGAGCAATGACGGGACTGCAGTCTTGCAACCGCCACAAAAATCCCGAGCTTCCTGCGAAGCCCGGGATTTGAATTAAGCCGCTAAGTCAGACGATTAAACCCAGCCTTTCTGGCGGAATTCTTTGAGTTTTTCAACGAAATAGCGCATTTCAGCGGGTGTGCCCAGAGAAATACGGCACCACTGAACGGCAGGCGGGAAGGGACGGCCGACGAGAATGTGTTCGGTTTTCATTCTGTCTGCGAAGGGTTTCAGCGGAGCTTTCAGATCAATGAAAACGAAGTTCGTCTGGCTCGGCAGATAAGGAATGTTGAGTTCCTTCAGAGTCTTGTAGAGGATCTCGCGGGCTTCGTCATTGCTTTCTTTGGATTCTTTTAAGAATTCCTTGTCATTGAGTTCGCTTAGAGCAGCAGCCAGCGTTGTCTGGTTCATCATGACTTCGTAGGCGACATGGTCACGAATCTTGTTGATGACGTTCACGGCGCCGACGGCGTAGCCCAAACGCATACCGGCCATAGCGAAGATCTTGGAGAAGGTCTTCAGGACGACCAGGTTGTCAAAGCCCTGACGAACGAGTTCGTTGCAGGACTTGAAGGAAGGATCGTTGACGAACTCGGCATAGGCTTCGTCGAGGATGAAGAAGGTGTTCTTCGGCTGAGATTTAATCCAGTTGAAGATTTCGTTGCTGTCGGCAATCGTGGAAGTCGGGTTGTTCGGGTTGACGAGGTAAACCAGAACGCGGTGTTTCTTTGCTTCAGCGGTTGCAACTTTGCGCAGAGCGGCGAGATCAATGCTCCAGTTCGGGCCCATCTTGACGTTCTTAACCGGAATGTTGTTGCGCTTAGCAACATCAGCACCGTCGCCGTAAGTCAGTTCAGGCTGAACCAAAACCGTGTTCTTGGTGGCTTCAGCTTCAATAGTGGCACGAATGGCTTCTGCAGAACCGTGCGTCAGAAGTACTTCATCCGGTCTGACATTCATGAATTTAGCCAAATCCTTTTTGAATGCGATGACCTGCGCGAAGGGATAACGAGAGCCGTACATGGCGGCTTTAGCGACAGCTTCTTTAGCCTTTTCGCTCATGCCCAACGGGTTTTCGTTAAAGCACAAGAGCATGGGTTTTTCGGCAGTCGGTTTGACAAACTTCGGCTGAGCAGCGACAGCGGCAGTTGTTCCGAGGGAAGAGAGAGCAGCTCCGGCGCCGACCAGACGGAAGAGTTGTCTGCGATTCAGGGTCATGAAAAATCTCCTATGAGGTTATTAATAGTTAATGACAATTATTGTCAATTAATCGGCGGTACAAGGAAAATTTACTAGGAAATTCTCATGATTGGAATATCTTTTGCGGATTTTTAGCTAGGGAAAAGAAAAAAGCCCGAAATTTGTACTTTCGAGCTTTCTAGAAGAGATCAAAAACCGTTATTCGGTCTTGTTTTCCGGCGCGACATAGCCTTCGGGATGGGCCACGCCTTCGCCGAAGAAGTGAGCTTCGATCTGATCCATCAGCCATTTGCGAGCTCTCGGATCTGCCATGGAAAGACGGTTTTCGTTAACGATCATGGTCTGAAGATGCTTCCACTGTTCCCAAGCTTCTTTGGAAACATTGTTGTAAATCTTCATGCCCAGGGCGCCGGGAAGAGGCGGGTAGTCCAGGCCTTCGGCTTCGCGGCCGAGTTTTATGCAGTTAACCATGTGTGCCATTGGTGTACTCCTAATCATTTATCTGAAAATTGTTTTTCAAGTCTACAAGCATTGGACGCCGCTGACCTAAAGATCTTTTATGAAGATTTGTGAACGGCGCTGCCAGTTATACAAACGCCGCTTTTCAATCGGTAAATCGTCTACGCCGGCAGGACGGAAACCGCGTTTCAAGAACCAGTGCATAGTTCTTGTGGTCAGAACAAACAGGCGGTTCAATCCGGCCTTGCGAGCCTGGTTTTCAATGTGGCGAAGCAAACGCTCTCCGTCTCCGAAGCCCTGATAAGCCGCATCGACCGTCAGCGCAGCCATTTCCCCGAGTTTTTCCTCCGGGAACTGATAAAGCGCGGCACTCCCGTAGATCACACCGTCGTGTTCAAGAACCGTGAAGTGAGAGATGTCGCGTTCAAGTTTTTCGCGCGGGCGTTTGACCAACGTTCCGTCCGCCTCAAGCGGCTCCAGCAGTTTGATCAGACCAGAGACGTCGTCAGAGGTTGCCTGACGCAGGGACTCCAGATTTTCCATGGTCATCATGGTTCCCACGCCGTCATGCGTAAAGAGCTCAGCCAAAAGTCCTCCGTCCATTGCGTAGGGCACGATGTGAACGCGTTCAACGCCGTGTTCAAGCGCTTTCAGGGCAAACGTCAGGTTGTAGATATCTTCTTCATCGACGAGTTTGTCGTTAATGAACTCTCGAGCATCTTCCGCGGTAAGTTCCGTGACCACTTCATCAAAGCGTCTGACACCATCCACGTTGGTGAGCAGAATAAGCTTGTCGGCTTTTAGCGCACCGGCAATGGAAGCCGCTAAATCTTCGCTCGTCAGATTAAAGGCTTCGCCCGTGGGAGAGAAACCGAGCGGCGAAATTAAAACGATCCGCCCTCCGTCGAGTTCTCGATGAATCGCTTCGCTGTCAACTTTGCGAACGACGCCGGTGAACTTAAAGTCCACGCCGTCGATGATGCCTAAAGGACGGGCAATCACGAAGTTGCCGCTGACGACGCGACATTGGCTGTGAGCCATCGGCGTGTTCGGTAAGCCCTGAGAGAAAGCTGCTTCAATATCCAGGCGCGCTTCGCCGGCGGCTTCTTTGACGCACACAAGCGCATCGGCGGTCGTCACCCGAATGCCGTTGACGTATTGGGACTCGATGGCCTTCAATGACATTAGCTCTTCGACCTGGGGACGTACGCCGTAAACTAGGACGATTCGTGCACCTATGGCTGAGATCATGCTGATGTCAGCAATCAAGCTGGAAAAATGTTCTTGAAGGATGGTTTCTCCGGCGAGATCGATGACGATCGTTTTGCCGCGAATGGAATGAATATGCGGTGCGACGCTTCTGAACCATTCGACCCAGGAGTCCATTGAAACCGGAACAATCGGGGATTCTTTATTTTCTTCTGACATGTCCGTTGAATTAAGAAAGGCTTCAATTAGTTGTTGCTGAAATTTTAATATTTGAGAGACCGTAATTTTCTCGGAGAAAACGAGCATTGTCTCGATGGTTTCGAAGAAATTTGTTCAATTTGGGACAGTTGGCAGAAGCATTTTTTTGTTTAGAAACAAATAGCTTCGAAAATTTCGAGCAGAAAAAGCCTAAAAAGTTCTATCCTTACTGAACTTTAGAATGAGAGATATAAGAACCTGGAACTATGGCAGGCGATTTAAGAGATTTAAAAGCAAAGTTACTCGAAGCACGAAAAGCAGAGAAGAAGCCGCAGGCGGTTTCTCAAAAACAAGAACCTCCGCGCACCAAATTAACATTAAAGAAGAAAACTCCGGCAGGCTCTTCTGGAGCATCAGCTGCATCTAAATCTGCAGAAGTGAAGGCTTCGGCACAAAAGAAGAATCCGGCAGAGCCTTCCAAACGTCCGGCACCTAAAGGCAAAGGAACTTCTTTAAAAGGGCTTTCGGATTTGAGAGTACTGCGCAATCAGATCAATGCACCGCAGGAACAGAAAGACATAAACGAGTCCAAGAAACCTGCTGCCTCCGAGAAGAAGCCGTCCAGGGCCCTCGTGAAGGTAGGAAACGAAGTGCTCCGCAACATTCCCCCGAAACTCGAACTCCAGGAAAGCCTTCCTGTCAGCGAACGCGCTGACGAAATCGCTGAAGCCATTAAAAACAACCAAGTCGTGATCGTCTCCGGTGAGACGGGTTCCGGTAAAACCACTCAGCTTCCGAAGATCGCCATGATGGTCGGAAGAGGACAAAAAGGTCTGATCGGTCACACGCAGCCTCGACGCATTGCCGCGACTTCTATTGCTAAGCGTATTTCCGAAGAAATGGACGCCGAAGTCGGCCAAGTCGCCGGCTACAAGATTCGATTTAAAGACGAATTAGAGCCCGGTGCGACGATTAAGCTCATGACGGACGGCATCCTGCTTGCTGAGACTCAGCGGGACAGACTGCTCAAAGCCTACGATACGATCATCATTGACGAAGCGCATGAGCGCAGTTTGAACATCGACTTCCTCTTGGGCTACCTCCGAGAAATCCTGCCGAAGCGTCCCGACCTTAAGCTCATTATTACGTCTGCGACGATTGACTCGGAGCGATTTGCCAAGCACTTTGAGAGCGTCAACAAGAAGCCCGTGCCGAGCATCAATGTTTCCGGTCGTCTCTACCCGGTTCAGATTCGCTATCGTCCGGTCCAAGACGAAGAAGAAAATGACGACCGCACCCTGATGCAGGCCATTGCCGAGGCATGTGATGAACTTATGGGCGCCGGCAGCGGCGATATTCTGGTCTTTCTGCCCGGCGAACGTGAAATTAGAGAAGCAGCCGAAGCCTTGTCTCCGGCTGCAAGAAAGGGCGTTGAAATCCTTCCGCTCTTTTCCCGCTTAAGTATTGAAGAGCAGGACCGTATCTTTAAAACCGACGGTCGTCGCCGTATTGTGCTTGCCACCAATATTGCCGAAACCTCTTTGACGGTTCCCGGCATCCGATATGTGGTTGATACCGGGTTGGCCCGTGTGAAGCGTTACTCTTACCGCAATAAAGTGGAACAGCTGCAGATCGAGCCGATCAGCCAAGCGGCAGCTAAGCAGCGTGCCGGCCGATGCGGTCGTGTGGCCAACGGTATTTGTATCCGACTCTACGATGAGAAAGATTTCGAAAAGCGCCCCGAATTTACCGATCCGGAAATTCTGAGAAGCTCGTTGGCGACCGTGATTCTCCGTATGAAGTCGCTGCATCTGACTGATGTTCGCGAGTTCCCGTTTGTTCAAGCCCCGCTTCAGCGTGCGATTACCGACGGCTATGACCTATTGATCGAATTGAATGCGGTAAAAGAACGCGGAGGCGAATTAACTCCTGTCGGAAAAGAACTTGCCCGACTGCCGCTCGACGCGCGTCTTGCCCGCATGCTGCAGGCGGCCGCAGAAAACCAAGCTTTGGCAGAAGTGCTGATTATTGCTTCGGCGATCAGTATTCAGGATCCTCGTGAACGTCCTTTGGATGCTCAGGATAAAGCGGCCGCGGCACACAAAAAATTTGCCGACGAAAAGAGCGATTTCCTTTCTCTGATTAAGCTTTGGAACTGGACGCAGGATGCGATCGCTAACAAAGAAAGCAATCGACTGCTGGAGCAGAAGTTCCGCCAAAACTATCTTTCGGTAAAGAGGCTTCGCGAGTGGCGCGATGTTTACCGTCAGCTCAAGGAGCTCACGCAGGAAATGGGCTGGCGTTTAAATACTGCGCCGGCAACCTATGAACAGCTGCATAAAGCACTCCTGTCCGGTCTCTTGGGCAATATCGGTATGAAAGACGTTCAGGCTGATTACAAAACGCCGCCCTACATAGGCGCCAGGGGCATTAAGTTTTGGCCGTGGCCCGGTTCTTCTCTGGCGAAGAAGGGCGGCAAATGGATTATGGCTTCCGAGATCGTGGAAACGACCCGCCTATTTGCCAGAACGCTTGCGAATCTCGAGCCTGAGTGGATTGAGAAGGTCGGCTCGCACTTGATTAAAAAGTCTTGGAGCGATCCTCATTGGGAGAAAAAGGCCGGCAACGTCATCGCCTTAGAAAAGGGCACCCTGTACGGTCTGCCAGTGTACACGGAACGAAAGGTGGATTTTTCCCGCAAGGATCCGAAAACCTCTAGAGAGATCTTTATTCGCCGAGCTCTGGTAGAAGAAGAACTCGAAAGCCAGGCCCCGTTCTGGCAGCACAACGTCGCCATGATCAACAACATCCGCGAGATGGAACACAAGTCTCGTCGTCCGGATGTGCTGGTGGACGACAGCATGATTTACGAGTTTTATGACAAGAAAATCAGTCAGGGCGTTGTCAATCAGCAGACCTTTGATAAGTGGCGAGAAAAGGCGGAAGCGGAGAATCCGAAACTTTTGTTCCTTCAGAAGTCCGACTTGATGCGTCATGACGCAGCCGGCATCACGATCGAATACTTCCCGAAGAAGCTTGAGATCGCCGGCATCCCGATGGCGCTGAATTACAACTTTGATCCGGGTTCTCCGCGTGACGGCGTCACGATGACCGTACCGCTTTATGCCCTGAACCAGCTGGATCCGGTCCGCTTGGAGTGGCTCGTGCCCGGCATGGTCAAAGAAAAAGTTCAGATGCTGCTCAAGAGTCTTCCTCAGCGTCTGCGCCGTCATTTTGTGCCGCTGCCCGATTGGGCAAAATCTTTTGCCCAGCGTCATGAAGTTCCCGACGGAGATCTCATCGAACTCTTGATTAAAGAGGCACGAGAGCAGTTCCGTATTGATATCCAGAAATCAGACTTCAAGTTTGAGATGCTTCCGCCGCATCTCAGCATGAATTACAAGGTAGTTGACGGACACGGCAGACAGCTTGCCATGTCCCGCAGTATTCCGCAGTTGAGAAGCGAATTGAGCACTGAAGCCCGCAAGACGTTCCAGAACATCGCGTCCCAGGACAGCAAAGTTGCGGAAGACCTCCAGGACGAGATAACGGAATGGAACTTCGGTGAATTGCCCGATGTCATGGAGATTAAGAAGAAGGGCATTTCGCTCATCGGCCACCCGGCATTAGTGGATAAGGGTGAATATTGCTCTTTGGAAGTTTTTGATGATCCGGACCAAGCGGCCCGTATTCATCGACGGGGTTTGATTCGCTTGATCCGTTTGGGACTGAAGGAACAGATTAAGTATCTGGATAAGAATTTGAAGTCGATGCAGACGACGCAGATCCAAGGCGCATCCATTGTTTCTTTGAGAAAGGCTTTCCCGTCCTTTGAGGAACTCAAGCAAGACGTCATAGATGCCTCGATCGAAACGGCTGCCTTTACCGGAGAACTCCCGGTTAATGAAGAGCAGTTCAGGGAAACGATTGCGAACGTGAAGGAAAAGCTCGGATTGCTGACGCTGGAACTGGCGCGCCTCTTGAGTTCGATTGTTTCTGAAGCGGCTTTAGCTCAACAGAAGCTCAATTCGATCAAGAGCTATAAGGAAGTCAGCGAGGACATTACGGCTCAGCTCTCCGACTTGTTCCCACCGCATTTCCTGCTCACGATCCCGTTCAGCCAGCTGCGTCACTATCCGCGTTACATGAAGGCCATTCAAGTTCGTATCGATCGTCTGAAAAACGATCCAGGCAGAGATGCTGAACGTATGGCCGAGATTCGTCAGCTTACGGTTAATTACAAGAGGGAGTTGTCTGCCAGAAGAGGCGTCTACGATGCCAAACTGGTCGAATTCGGGAATATGCTTCAGGAGCTGAGGGTTTCTCTTTTTGCGCAGGAACTCAGAACGCCGATGCCAGTGAGCGTCAAGCGTCTGAATAAAATGTGGGATGCGATTCTTCGTGAGTACTAACTACATATTGAGTGAAGTTGGAAAAATGATTAGCAATTTCCCTTATATAAGTGTTTAATTTGGGCGGTGAGGCCGATTTTTTATGGTTTCGCCGAACGAATTGGCGCAAAATAACAAATACTCACCAATTAATGACCTCTTCTCTTCTCCTCTGGATGGAAAAAATGCGTTTATCGGCAGCGATTCTCTGTGCTTTTTTATCGTTTAGTTTTATTGCCGCTCCTACCGTAGAGGCTGCTCAGAAGAAACCGGCGGCTGTTAAAGTCGTCAAGAAAAAAGCAGTGAAAAAGACCGTTGTCGAGAAGACAGCGAAGAAGAAAGTTGTTGCTGCTTCGGCAAAGAAGAAGGCTAAGGCTCCTAAGGCAAAAGCTGCCGGCAAACGGGTCGCGGTGAAAAGCGTTGTTCGTAAACGGGCCTCAGCTCGTTCCTCCAGCCGCAAATTTGCCTCTTCTAAGAACTATCGTCCGAGAAAGGCGATTGACTGGGCTACTTACCGCAGCCGCGGACCTTCCTACGCACAGCTTATAGGCCTGAAGGGCTCCAGCGATCCGCTGGGACTCTCCTCGACGGCCGTGCTCGCCTACGACATGGACACAAACCAAGTTTTGTATGAAAAGAATGCCGATCAGCCCCTGCCGATCGCATCTATTACAAAACTGATGACGGCGCTGGTGATCGTGGAATCCGGCGTCAATTTAGACGACAAGTTCACTGTTACGCGTGAAGACTTCGTTCCTTCGAGCGCTCACTCCAAGCTTCGCATGGGCATGGAGATCTCCCGCCGTCAGGCTTTGCATCTGGCTTTAATGAGTTCGGATAACCGTGCGGCTCATTTCCTCGCCCGTACCTATCCGACCGGAAAAGCACAGTTCATTAAAGAAATGAACATCAAAGCTGCGCTTCTCGGCATGAAAGACTCCGTCTTCTATGACTCTATCGGTTTGAATAACGACAATCGTTCTTCTGCGGTGGATCTGTCTTACCTCATCACAGGCGCGAGCGAATATGCACTCATCCGTGAACTCTCGACTACGCCGGAAGCTTCCTTCCGTATCGGCAAGCGTGAAGTCATCAGCAGCACCACGAACCGTCTGATTAAAGACGAAGATTGGGACATCGAGCTGCAGAAGACTGGTCTGACGACAGCGGCCGGCTACTGCATGGTCATGCAGGCGCACGTCGACGGAAAGAATGTTGCATTCATCTTCCTCGACTCTCCGAATAAGTACGCTCGCGCCAACGACGCAGAAAAACTTCGTTCATATTTGAGCCGTGAAAGCGTTGTAGCTTCGAATTGATCGCTGAATCGATCTAAATCATCACAAGTGACGCATTGGACTAAAAGTTCAATGCGTCATTTTTAGGTTTTAGAAAACTTTGAATTTTCTGTTTCGCATTCAATTGATTAGAATCGAGACACCAATTTTGAAGGAAAGCACGTGAGAGAGATCTGTCTGGATACCGAAACCACCGGCATGGCCGCTAAGGAAGGCGACCGAATCATTGAAATCGGCTGCGTTGAACTTGGAGAACACGGATTAACCGATAAAAATTTTCATGAGTACATCGATCCGGAACGCCAGATGGAGGCAGAGGTTATCCGCGTCCACAAGATCACCAATGAATTTTTGGTCGGTAAGCCGAAGTTTGCGGACATCGCCGACAAGTTCATTGAATTTGTTCAGGGCGCCAGACTCATCATTCACAATGCTCAGTTCGACATCGGCTTCCTCAATGAGGAGTTGAGAAAGCTCGGCAAACCCTCGATGGAAGAGATTTGCGGCAAGGACAACATTATCGACTCGATGGAGCTTGCCAAAGCCGCATTCCCTCAGATGCACAACAGCTTGGATGCATTGTGTAAGCGTCTCGAAATCGACACGACCCGACGCGTCAAAGAAGGCCACGGTGCCCTTTTGGACGCGGAGCTTTTAGGCCAGGTTTACCTCGTTCTTAAACAGCAGCAAGGCATCTTGGAGATTGATGCGGCGCCGGTGAGTGCCGATGTTCACGATATCTCCGACGTTGAGCTGCCGGTTATTCGAGCCACGGAAGAGGATCTCTCTGAAAACGAACGTGTCTTGGAAATGGTGCGAAAAGCTGCCAAAGGTCCCGCGCTTTACGATTTGGATGAAGAAACCTTTAACGTCAAACGCAAGGAAGAGCAGGACGCGCTCGATGCAAAGGAAGCTAAGCTGCAGGATTTGCTGAAAAATCTTTGACAAGTCGAGCAGAGCAACTCAAATTTGGTGGTTAGGAGGCTATAGGGGCGACGGCCTCTTTACAATCTTCCGGCAGGGCTGCATCTTTGATGCTTCCTAAAGAATTTCGTCCGGCTTTCGACATGTAGTTTCGAAAGCCCCAACAAGCGCCCGTTCATGTTTGATCGAACTGGGCAATTAAAAGATTCTATGAAAAACCGAGGCAATGGCTTCGGCTCTAAGAGTAAGTTATGGCAGTCACAAGAAATTCGCGCAATGGGCGCAAAACACCTTTCAGACCGTCAGCGTCTGTCAATACCCGACGCACTCCTGCAAGCGCGGAATCCGCTCCCCGCTCTCCTGCGAGAAAGCCGCAGGTGGCTAAGTTATTAACGGCTCCGTTTGCCAATGAAAAGCTGCATAAAGTGCTGGCTGATGCCGGCATCGGTTCACGCCGTGATATGGAAGAAAGAATCGCAGAAGGCCGCATCTCTGTGAACGGAGAACCTGCTCACGTCGGCCAGCGTGTGACACCTTCTGACGTGATTCGTTTTGACGGCAGGATCGTTCGCCGTTCCGCGCTGGAAAACAATGATGTTCCTAAGGTTCTGATTTATCACAAGCCTGCCGGCGAGATCGTCTCCAAAGATGACCCCGAAGGCCGCCCCACGGTTTTTGATCATCTGCCGAGAATCGGCGGTGCCCGCTGGATCGCTGTCGGACGGCTTGACTTCAATACCGAAGGCCTCCTTTTGTTTACCGATAGCGGAAATTTAGCCAATTTCCTGATGCATCCGCGTCATGAGATTGAGCGCGAGTATGCGGTCCGTGTTCAGGGAACGATGAGTCCGGAAGCCAAAGACAAACTTCTCAAAGGCATCAAACTCGACGACGGCATCGCTAAATTCACGACGCTGGAAGAGGGCGGGGGAAAAGGCTTCAACCGCTGGTACAACGTCACGCTGAGCGAAGGCCGCAACCGTGAAGTTCGCCGCATGTTTGAAGCCGTCGGCTTACCCGTCTCGCGCCTGATCCGCGTGAAATACGGCAACCTAGAACTTCCGTCTGACTTGCCCAGAGGCAAGACCCGCCGCATGAGCACGGAAGAAACGGAAAAGTGGCTCGATTCCATCAGTTATAAAAAAGGAATGTCCACGGCACCGGCCCCTCGTGCGCCTGAGAGAACGCCGCGTCCTGCAGCTTCCCGCGCCCCGGCCTCTGCTCCCAAAGCGGGCAGAAAGTTTGGTCAGCGAGACACTTCTTCGGCGATCCGGTCTAGTCGTCCGATGCGCAGCCGCGGAACCCGAGGCCCGAAATAATTTTTAGTCAGACCAAAGAGATAGAGCTAATTTGACGGCAGAAAGCTGAAAAATTTTTCAGAGAAACGACGGGCGGGAAACAAACCTCACCTGTTTTTTCTTTCTGAAATGAAAGAGTTATGTCTTGAAAAGTTACGAAAAATCTGTCTATTAGCGTTGTCCATGATGTACAATTGCGCTAGTTTTTGCTTTAAGGCGCGTTGTATGCGTCATAAAGCGCTCGAAAGGCCTTCGGTCGGTCGAGCACCTATCAAAAAGAATTTTTTAAGAGATGGGCTTTGAAGCCCATTTTTTTTTACTTAGGTATTGAGGTTAAATCTGCAATGGCAGTTTCGACACAATTATTTGAAATGATCGATGCCACTGTCGAAGGCTTGGGTTACGAGCTCGTCGATGTGGAAAAACTCCCGCGCGGTTTGATCCGCGTCACGATCGATAAAGACGGCGGGATTACTTTGGACGACTGCGAAAAAGTCAGCAACCAGCTCAACAACGCAATGACGGTTGAGAACGTTGACTACGATCGTCTTGAAGTGTCTTCTCCGGGTGTTGATCGTCCGTTGAAACGTCCTCGTGATTTTGTGAAATTCGTCGGACAGAACGTTCACGTCGAACTTTTTGCTCCGATCACCGGTGAAGGTCTTCCCGAAAACGGGCGCCGTCGTTTGGACGGAACCCTTGACGCCGTTGAAGGTGATGAAAACAACCCCTCGATCACGATGACACTCTCGGAAAATCGTGTTGCACGCACTCCGGCTGAAAAGCAGCGCGCTGCCAAAACCAAGGCCAAGAGTGACACGCCTGCAGTGACCGTTACCTTCCCCTTTAATGATGTTGAGCGGGCTAACCTCGTGCCCGACCTGAATTTCAGAGGTGCAAAATAATGAGCCGTGATTTATTAACAATGGTGGAAGTCCTCGCCCACGAAAAGAACGTTGATCAGTCCGTCGTTCTGGCTGCATTGGAAAGTGCTTTGGCCAGCGCAGTTAAAAAGGCTGAGTTCCCGGGCGAAGACGCAGATATCGTCGTCAAAGTCGACCCGACAACCGGCGACCAGAAAGTTTGGCGTCAGTGGTTAGTCGTTCCTGACGAACAGGGCCTTCAGGAGCCGGATCGTCAGATTCTTCAGTGGGAGGCTAAGGAAGACTACAGCGACCAGGGCGAAATGAATGTCGGCGACTATGTTCGTAAGCCTCTGCCCGATGTCAACGTAACCGGCCGTCGTTTTGCGACAGACGCAAAACAGGTCATTATTCAGCGCCTAAGAGAAGCCGAGCGTAATCAGCTTTTAAACGAATTCCTTGAACGCTACAAGGACGTTAAGGTTGTCACCGGCCAAGTCAAGCGCTTTGACAAGAGCGATGCGATTATCGAAATCGGCCGCATCGATGCTCGTCTGCCTAGACATCAGATGATCCCGATGGAAAACCTCCGTCCGGGCGATCGTGTTCGCGCTTATGTTCTGAAAATCGATCCGACCTCCAGACAGCAGCAGATCACCCTGTCCCGTACCTGCAATGAATTCTTGGGCGAACTGATGCGTCAGGTCGTTCCCGAAATCAACGAAGGCCTGCTTGAGATCAAGGGCATTGCCCGCGATCCCGGCATCCGTGCCAAAGTTGCCGTCCAGGTTAAGGACAAGCGCATTGATCCGATCGGAAGCTGCATCGGTGTCAAAGGCTCTCGTATTCAGTCCGTTTCCGGCGAACTGATGAATGAGAGAATCGACATTATCGGCTGGGCCGATCAGCCTGCCGAATACGTCATGAGCGCGCTGTCTCCCGCAACGATTTCCTCCATCATCGTCCATGAAGACGAACACAAGGTTGAAGTCGTGACCCCTGACCTTGACAACAGCAAGATCGCGATCGGCAGCAACGGCGTCAACAAGCGTCTTGCCTCCGAGCTGACCGGCTGGGAAATTGAAGTGATGGATGACGACCAGGCGGCTAAGAAGCGTGAAGATGAAATCGCTCCGCGTCGCCAGGAACTCTGCGACCGCCTCGATATCGATGAGGAAGTTGCTCAGGTTCTGATTGAAAACGGCATTGAGACACTTGAAGAAGTTGCTTATCTGCCGGAAGAAGAACTGCTTAGCATCGAACAGTTCGATGAAGATACCGTTAAAGAACTGCGTTCTAGAGCCAGAACGGCATTGCTGACTTCTGCGCTTGAACGTGAAGAGCTCCTCAAGTGGGCCGACAAATCTCTTGTCGACCTTCCGGGGATGACTCATGAAATTGCAAATAAACTGAAGCCTGCCGGCATCAAGACCCTTGATCAGCTTGCCGATTTGTCTACGGACGAACTCGTTGAAATGACGGGTATTGACCACGACAAGGCTGCCGCCCTGATCACAAAGGCTCGCGAAAGCTGGAGCTAATACAAAGGAGGGAATATAGGAATATGGCAAAAACCACTGTTAAAGATTTAGCCGCCGACTTGAATTTGCCGGTTGAGACCCTCCTTTCCCAGTTGAAGGAAGCCGGCCTCTCCCAGAGCACACCCGCCGACGAATTAAGCGAAGCTGATAAGGATCGTTTCTTAACATCCCTGCAGGTTGCCCGCGGCAGCTCGAATGCAGGCCGCCGCAAAATTACGCTGACAAAGCGGGAAAAGAGCGTCATCACTCAGAACGGAGGAGGTTCCTCTCACGCCGTTCAAGTGGAAGTGCGCCGCAAACGCGTTTTGGTGAAGAACCCGGATGTCGTTAATAAAGCCCGCGAAGAAGCCAAGAAGGCAATGGAAGAGCAGAAAGAAAAAGCTCGTCGTTTAGCTGAAGAAGCTGCTGCCCGCGCTAAGGAAGAGGCCGAACGCAAGGCCAAAGAAGAGGCCGAACGTGCTGCCAAACTCAAAGCCGAACAGGAAAAGGCTAAAGCCGAAGAAGCTGCACGCAGACAGAAGGCTGAGGCAGAGCGCAGCATAGAGAAAGCTAAGGCAGAAGCCGAGGCCGCTGCTCGTGCTGCTAAAGAAGCTAAGGAAGCCGCTGTCAAGGTTGAAGCCGACAGAGATGCTGCTCGCCGCGCTGCTGAAGCCGAAGCTCGCGCTATTCGAGAAATGATGTCTGCTCCGAAGAAGGTTCTGACCGCTAAGAAACCGGCTCAGGAAGAAAAACCGCAGGAACAGAAGAAGGTTCACAAGAACAGCGTCAAGAAAGAAAACAAAGGTACGAAGAACAACGCTAAGAACGCAGACAACTGGGGCGACGAAAATCAGAAACGCCGCACTCTCAAGACCCGCGGCGGCGACAACTCTTCGGAAGAAAGCAGCGGCTGGAAGAATGACCGCCGCAACAAACGCGGCAACAAGCACCAGAACCAGAACAACAAAGGCCAGGGCGGAAGACCGCAGACTCCTGCTGTTCAGGAACCCGTTGTTAAGGACATTGAAGTTCCGGAAACCATCACTGTCGCTGATCTCGCTATGAAGATGAGCGTCAAGGCCATTGAAGTCATTAAACAGATGATGAAGCTCGGCCAGATGGTGACGATCAACCAGATGCTTGACCAGGAAACGGCCATGATTGTGGTCGAAGAAATGGGTCATCGTGCGATCGCCGCTAAACCGGAAGATCCGGAAGCCTTCCTGGCTGAAGAAGAAGCCAAGGCTTTGGCCAACTATCCGAAGGAACCTCGTCCTCCGGTCGTGACGATTATGGGTCACGTTGACCACGGTAAGACTTCTTTGCTGGACTACATCAGACGTACTCGTGTTGCCGCAGGCGAAGCCGGCGGTATTACACAGCACATCGGTGCTTACCACGTTGAAACCCCGAGAGGCATTATTACTTTCTTGGATACCCCGGGACACGAAGCCTTCACGGCCATGCGTGCTCGCGGTGCTCAGGTAACCGATATCGTTATTTTGGTGGTTGCAGCCGACGACGGCGTGATGCCGCAGACCAAGGAAGCTATTGCTCACGCGAAGGCCGGCAACGTTCCTCTGGTGGTTGCCATTAACAAGATTGATAAACCAGAAGCTAATCCTGATCGTGTCAAACAGGAACTCGTTGCCAACGAAGTCATCCCTGAGGATTACGGCGGCGACGTGCCGTTCGTCTGCGTGTCTGCTAAGAGCGGACAGGGCATTGACGAGCTGCTTGAAAACGTTCTTCTGCAGGCCGAAATTCTTGAATTGAAGGCTGTGAAAGAAGGTCCTGCTAAGGGCGTCGTGATTGAATCCCGCCTTGACCGCGGTAAGGGTGCGGTTGCTTCCGTCCTGGTTCAGGCCGGTACCTTAAAGCGCGGTGATATCGTCTTGGCCGGCGCCACTTTCGGTCGCGTTCGCGCCATGGTTGACGAAAACGGCAAGTCGGTTCAGAGCGCCGGTCCTTCCATCCCGGTGGAAATTCAAGGCCTCTCCGACGTTCCGCAGGCCGGTGACGAACTCATCGTCGTTTCCGAAGAGCGTAAGGCTCGTGAATTGGCCAACTACCGTCAGGGCAAGTACCGTGACGTTAAGCTGGCTCGCCAGGTCAATGACAAACTCGGCGGTCTTTTTGGTCAGAATCCGGAAGGCCAGAAGACCCTGTCTCTGGTTATCAAGTCCGACGTTCAAGGCTCTCAGGAAGCTTTGGTTCACGCTTTGACCAAACTTTCTACCGATGAAGTTAAGGTCAGCGTGGTTCACGCAGCCGTAGGCGGTATCAGTGAATCTGATATCAACTTGGCGATTGCTTCCAATGCTGTTGTCTTAGGCTTCAACGTCCGTGCCGATGCATTGGCTAGAAAACTGGCTGAAAACAACGGCATCGACATCCGCTACTACAACATCATCTACGACGCCGTAGATGATGTTAAGGCTGCTATGAGCGGCATGCTTGCTCCGGAACGCCGCGAAAACCACGTAGGTCTCGTTGAAATCCGTCAGGTCATTCGCGTCCCCAAAGTGGGCGCAGTGGCAGGCTGCATGGTGCTCGAAGGGGTCGTCAGACGCAACTCTCATGCCCGTCTTTTGCGCAACAATGTGATTATCTGGACAGGTGAGATTAACTCTCTGCGCCGCTTCAAAGACGACGTTAAGGAAGTCAAGGCCGGTGCCGAGTGCGGCATCTCTCTGAAAGGAAACGATGACATTCAGGTCGATGACAAACTCGAAATCTTTGAGGTCGAGGAAGTCGCAAGAACGATCTGAGATTGATATAGCCTGAACACAAAGGAGCTTTCGGGCTCCTTTGTATTTAGCTGGTTTTATTGAGGAGTTGAAAAATGATTAAACCCACCAAACCGGGACGCGCCAACCGTATTGCGGACCAAATCCAGCGTGACGTTGCCGAACTGATTCAGAAAGAAGTAAGCAACCCGAAGACTGGTCTCGTAACGCTGACAGGGTGCGAAATTACTCCTGATTACGCACATGCGACGATCTACTTTACGTCCATCGGTTCTACGCCTGAGGAAGCCACCGAGGCTTTGAACAGCGCAGCTCCGATGCTTCACTCCAGAATCTTCAAGCTTTTGAAGATTCACACCGTTCCTCAGCTGCATTTTGTCTATGACAAGAGCGTCGAACGCGGCTTTGAAATGGATCAGCTGATCCGTCAGGCTCGCGAAGAGGACGGAGAAAAAGTCAAAGGTGAATAATTGGGTCGTCGTCGCAAAGGTTTAAAAATTGACGGCGTTTTATTGCTCGATAAGCCGGTAGGTTTGTCGAGCAATAGCGCTTTACAGAAGGCACGCCGCCTTCTGAATGCACAAAAAGCCGGCCATACCGGCACGCTTGATCCTTTAGCAAGCGGACTGCTTCCCTTGTGTTTCGGGGAAGCGACAAAGTTTTCTGCCGATTTACTCAACGCCGATAAGGAATATTTAACGACGGTGAAGTTCGGAGAAAAGACCTCTACAGGAGACGCTGAAGGCGAAGTCATCTTTTCGGCCGAGCCGAAATTTACCTTCAAAGAATTCTGTGCCGTTTTAGAGAGATTCAGAGGAGAGATCGTTCAAATACCTCCGATGTATTCAGCCTTGAAAAAGGACGGAGTTCCTTTGTATAAATTCGCAAGAAAAGGTGAAGAAATCGAGAGAGAGCCCCGTAAAGTAGTAATATCCTCACTTGACATTGTGGACTTCCAACCGCCTGAAGTCACCCTTCTGGTGCGTTGCTCCAAGGGTACCTATATTCGTACGCTTGGGGAAGACATAGGCGAAGCCTTAGGCTGCGGCGCCCATTTAAAGACGCTGCGGAGGACGGCTATTGCCGATCTCCACATTGAAGAAGCTGTGGATTTGGATCTGTTTGAACGCATGACTGAGGAGCAGCGTATTGCTGTTTTGCTTCCTCCGGATCGATTGCTGCAGAGTCTTGCGCCCGTCAAGCTGGATGAAGAAGCGACTAAGAAGTTTCTGAACGGTATGAAGGTACGCACGGACGAGCGTTCGATCGAGGAGGCTAAAGTGCGTGTGTACGGTATCTCAGCTGAAAAAACTGAATTTTTACTCGGCGTCGGATGTTTGACTTCCGACGGAGTCCTGGCGCCGGATCGATTAATTTCGTTTGTAGACAACGATAGATAATTTTTAATATGACTCGAGCGATTAGAAATATTGCGATTATTGCTCACGTGGACCATGGTAAAACCACGTTGGTGGATCAGCTGCTGAAACAGTCCGGCACCTTCCGTGCCAATCAGGCTGTTGCCGAGCGCGTGATGGACAGTAACGACATCGAACGCGAGCGCGGCATTACGATTTTGGCGAAAAACTGCGCCGTCGAATACGAAGGCACCCACATCAACATCATCGATACCCCGGGACATGCGGACTTCGGCGGTGAAGTCGAACGCGTTTTGTCTATGGTTGACGGCGTTCTGTTGCTCGTGGATGCGGTAGAAGGCCCGATGCCGCAGACTCGTTTCGTGACCAAGAAAGCGTTGGCTTTAGGTCTGAAACCGATTGTTGTGATTAACAAGATTGATCGTCCGGGCGCTCGTCCTGACTGGGTTATCAACCAAACCTTTGATCTGTTCGACAAACTGGGCGCTACAGAAGAACAGCTGGACTTCCCTGTGATCTACGCTTCTGCTCTGAACGGGTTTGCCGGTTTCACGGATGATGTTGAAGAACTGAAGAAGATCGGAAACATGAAGGCGATTTTCGACACGATTCTGGAAAAAGTTCCGGTTCGTGACGACGATCCTGACGGTCCTCTGCAGATGCAGATTTCCTCTCTGGACTACTCCAGCTACGTCGGTAAGATCGGTATCGGCCGTATTAAGCGCGGCCGCATTAAACCGCTTCAGGAAGTTCTGATCATGAACGGCCCGGATTCCGAACCGAAGCGCGCCAAGGTCAATCAGGTTCTGAAGTTCCAGGGCTTGGAAAGAAAACTGGTTGACGAGGCTGAAGCCGGCGACATCGTTCTGATCAACGGTATCGAAGAAATCGGCATCGGTACTACCTTAACCGATGTGAACCATCCGGATGCGCTGCCGCTCCTGCACGTTGACGAACCGACTCTGACGATGAACTTCCATGTCAACACCAGCCCTCTGGCTGGTAAGGAAGGCAAATTCGTCACCAGTCGTCAGATTCGCGAACGTCTTGAACGCGAATTAAAGAGCAATGTTGCTATGCGCATGAAACCGACCGACAACGAAGGCGTTTTCGAAGTGGCCGGCCGCGGTGAACTGCACCTGACGATTTTGATTGAAAACATGCGTCGTGAAGGCTATGAACTAGCTGTTTCCCGTCCGCGCGTCGTTTACAAAGAAGTCGACGGCGTCAAGATGGAGCCGTTCGAAATGCTGACCGTTGACGTGGAAGAAAACCATCAAGGTCCCGTCATGGAAGAGCTCGGCCGCAGAAAGGGCGACCTTCAGGACATGCAGCCGGACGGAAAAGGTCGTGTTCGTCTCGAATACCGCATTCCCGCCCGTGGCTTGATCGGTTTCCAGAACGACTTTCTCACGATGACTCGCGGCACCGGTGTCATGAGCCATGTGTTTGATGAGTACGGTCCTGTTAAGTCCGGAGACTTGGGTGAACGCCGCAACGGCGCCATCATCAGCCAGGACGACGGCAACGCCGTTGCTTATGCTCTGTGGAAGATTCAGGAAAGAGGACGTTTGTTCATCGGTCCGGGAGAACCTATTTATGAAGGCATGGTGATCGGTGTTCACTCTCGTGACAACGACATTGTCGTGACCCCGATTAAGGGAAAACAACTCACCAACATTCGTGCTTCAGGTACCGACGAAGCCATTCGTCTTGTTCCTCCGATTCAGCTGACACTGGAAAGTGCCGTTGAATTCATCAACGATGACGAACTGGCTGAAATCACACCGAAGAGCATTCGTATCCGTAAGCGCTGGCTGAAGGAATTCGAACGCCGCCGTGCTGCACGCGGAGACAGTCGCGTTGGCCCGGGAATCTAAACCCAAATGTCCGTGCGGCAGCGGCAAGCCTTATGAAGACTGCTGCGGGCCGCTTCTTGCCGGCGCCCCCGCACCCGATGCGAGGGCGCTTATGCGTTCTCGCTATACGGCTTTCGTGAAGGAAGACAAGGACTATCTTCTCAGAACCTGGCACGAGAGCACCCGTCCCAAAGAATTAGATTTTGAGCCGCTCCATTGGCGCAGTCTCAAGATTGAGGCCTTCATGCCTTTATCGGAGACAACGGCACGTGTGAAATTCGTTGCGAAAGCACGAGACGATGCCGGAAATATGATCACTTTGAAAGAAAACAGCCGATTTGTAAAAGAAAACGGCCGTTGGTACTACATTGACGGAATCCTTTCATGACAGATAATGTTTACGACCCGATCGGGTGGCGCTTTTGTGTCGCACCGATGCTGGATCTGACAGATCGCCATTGCAGATACTTTCATCGTCTGCTTTCTCATCGTGCTCGACTTTACACCGAGATGGTGACGACCGGAGCGCTGGTTCATGGCGATGTTCCCCATCATCTTGATTTTTCCGAAGCGGAGCATCGGGTTGCTCTGCAGCTCGGAGGATCCGATCCGAAGGATCTGGCCCACGGCGCTAAGCTTGCTCAGCAATGGGGATATGACGAAGTTAATCTTAACTGCGGATGTCCGAGCGAACGTGTGCAGAAAGGCTCGTTCGGTGCTTGTTTAATGGCCGAACCCGGCTTGGTCGCGGATTGCGTTAAAGCCATGCAGGACGCAACTCATCTGCCAGTCACCATCAAACATCGCGTCGGTATTGATGCCAATAATGATTACGGTTTTGTGCGTGACTTTGTCGGTACGTTATTTAATGCCGGCGTTCGTGTTTTTATTGTTCATGCCCGTAATGCATGGCTGAAGGGATTGTCGCCAAAAGAAAACCGTGAAATCCCGCCGCTTCGCAGAGAAGTGGTTTATCAGCTTAAGAAAGATTTTCCGGAAGCGATCATTGTCATTAACGGCGCGCTTCAGGATCTAGGCGAATGTGAAGCCGAACTCAAACACGTGGACGGCGTTATGCTGGGTCGAGCCGCTTATTACACACCGTGGCTTCTCACTGATGTTGATGCCCGCCTTTACAACGACGAACACGCTCCCGTGACGCGCGATCGAGTGATCGACGCCATGGAAGAGTATGTTCGCTTCATTAAGCCGGATGATCATTCTCTGCGGGCCTGCTGCCGGCATATGCACGGACTGCTGACGGGCTTGGCAGGAGCGAAAGTTTGGCGTCGCACGTTAAGCGATACAGCTTTGATCCGTGAGCAGGGAGCGGATATTTTCCGCTATGCCTACGGCAAAGCAGGCTGGGCAGATGTCGAATCGTTCCCCGATGAAGACAGAGAGTTCTTCTCGTAGAAACTAAAATTCAAAAACAAGAATCCTGAATTTCATTACTGAGTTCAGGATTTTTTCTTACTGAGTAGCGGCATAAATAAAACCCGTCTCCCACGACAGGAAACGGGCTTGAAAATCAGAAAACTCTGATTTTTTCTAACTACTTGGCTGCTTTAAGAATAGCTTCGGCAGCTGTTGTGTTGAAGAAGAAACGACGGCTTTCCAGAGTAGTTCCTTTAGCAAAGAATTTGCCCGGACGGAAAATCTTGTCGCCTTTGCCCGGGGCCACGAAAGCCATCTTGGAGACGCCGCTTTCCTGTTCTTCAATACCGTATTCAGCAGGTGTGACTTCCTTCGGCATGGTCAGCACGACAGCATGAGAGCGGCCGTTGTTGACAACGTTCCATTTACCGGTCGCAACTGGGGCTTCACCTGTCGGGGTGCAGAACATGGTTTCTCTCTTAACCGGAGTCACGCGGAAAGTGCCGCTCACAGCCTTCGGATCGGCTTTATCAAACATAATGCCGTAGGCGTGGCCGGAGACGCGTTTGAGGCAGAACGGAATGGAAGAGAAATTCTTCAGCAGTTCGTCGCTGGTGGAGGCGCTTGTGAAGTTCTGGTTGACCGGAATGACCATTTCGTCATTCAGGAAGGTTGTGTCGGCCTTGTAGGCAATAGATCCGGCCGGGAAAACTTCATTACCGACTTTCTCAGCTTCGGCAAGAGGTTCGCCTTTGCGGTTTTTCAGGAATTCGGACATCTTTAATCCGCTGACGTCGAAGGCACGAAGCTTGATACCGATTTGGACGGGGCTCTTGCTTGCACCGAACTTAAGGAGAGCGGTGCCATTCTTTTCGAAGACGACGCTGGTCGGATAAGAAAGAGAGATCTTTTCGGTTTTGGTTGCAATGTAGCCGGCATCTGTTTGAGCCGGAATCAGACCAAGGTCACCTCTGTCTTGCTTCAGCAGCAGCGGAGCTGCTCCGCGGCGCGGCTTTTTCCCTTCAACGACAGACCAAGCGGAAGTATCTTTTCCGTCAATCACCCAAACGGGATGATTTTTCATGATCTCCTGAGTTGTCGTAGAAAGAGCAACGGGTTCTTTTGTTGAGCTCGAGAACAGGTTGTCCAGAAAACCCGCTTGGCTCATTGAGCAGACGGACACAAGGGATAAAGCAACGACTGATTGAGCAGTAATAGATTTCAAATTCACAATAACCTCTTTAGAAATTGCTCTTACAAGTTTTGAACAAAAGAATGCTAACTCAAAAATGTGTAGAGGTTGATACTAATGCATAAAGTTTCTCATCCTCCCAAATGGCTACTTATCTCGCCTACATTGGGGATGTCGCCCATGATAGTACCCATTATTTAGTCTGTTAAGAAGATGTAGTCTGGAAAGTAGGGGAAATGCTGAGTTTTGTGTCACGCACTCGTCATATTCACCCACTAGAATCCCTTTGTTTTTTTATAAAGATAACCATCTACTATGGATACATTTCTCACGTGCACGATGGTCTTTCTGATGCTCCTGGCAAGCTTCAACTTGTTTGTGGGTGTCAGCAACGACGCCGTGAACTTCTTGAGTTCTGCATTGGGGTCTAAGAGTGCCCGATACAACATCGTTATGGGTGTTGCCGCCGCGGGTGTTCTTTTAGGCTGCACCTTCTCAAGCGGAATGATGGAAATTGCGAGAAGCGGGATTTTTAATCCGCAGCTTTTTACCTATTGGGACGTCATGCTCATCTTCTTCGCGGTGATGCTGACAGATGTTCTTCTCTTAGATACCTTTAACTCTCTTGGTCTTCCTACTTCGACCACGGTATCTATCGTTTTCGAGCTCCTTGGTGCTTCCGTCGTTTCTGCGGCATACAAGCTGTGGGTTTCGACCGGAACCATTATCGGACTTGGCGCTTACATTAACAACGAAAAGGCCCTGTCGATTATCATCGGTATTTTGGCTTCCGTCGTGATTGCCTTTACCTTCGGTACGATCATTCAGTGGCTGATGCGTTACCTCTTCACGTTCCGTTATCAGAAAGTTTATCGTTACGTCGGCGGTATTTATTCAGGCCTGTGCCTTACCGCGATTTTCTACTTCCTGATTGTTAAGGGTGCAAAGGGTGCTTCCTTCATGACGCCTGCGCTGATCGCGTGGCTGGATGCAAACACCGAAACCCTAATGTGGAGTTTCTTCCTCACGATTACTGTCGTTTTCCAGATCCTGATTTGGTTCTGGAACTTTAATGCACTTCGTATCGTTATCTTGGCAGGTACGTTCGCCTTAGCCTTTGCGTTCGCAGGCAACGACTTGGTGAACTTCGTGGGTGTGCCTTTAGCCGCGATGCAAAGTGCCGGTATCGCCGCTTCAGCGGAAGCTGCGAATCCCGCCCTCACGCCGACAACGCTGTACATGGGCGCTCTTAAGGAGTCTGTCGTTACTCCGACGATTTGGCTCATCATTTCCGGTTTGATCATGGTCTGCACGCTTTGGTTCAGCCCGAAAGCTCAGCGTGTGGTCCAGACTGCGATCAATTTGTCCGCCAGCGAACGCAGCGAAAAAGAACAGTTTGGCTCTACTGTTGGCGCCCGTGTTTTGGTCCGCTCCGGCCTCGGTGTCAATCGAATCATCAATCAGATCTTGCCGCGTTCTGTGTTGGATAACATCGACAGACACTTTGAAAAACCGCGCTTGAAAAAAGGCGAAGTCCCTCTGCCGTTTGACCAGGTTCGCGCCTCTGTGAACTTGGTGCTCGCCAGTATTTTGATTGCGACTGCGACCAGCATGAAGCTTCCGCTGTCTACAACCTACGTCACTTTTATGGTTGCTATGGGCAGCTCTTTAGCAGACGGCGCCTGGGATAGAGAAACGGCTGTTTACCGAATTTCCGGTGTGATGGCGGTGATCAGCGGCTGGTTCCTGACGGCTTTCACAGCCTTCATCGCCGCCGGTATTGCCGTTCTACTGTGCATCTGGTTCGGACCAATCTTTATGGTAATCGGCGGTGTCTGTGTCGTCGCTCTTCTGGTTCGCTCCAACTTCTTCAGTAAAGATAAGAAAGTTGAAGCGATGGAAGGTTTCGAAGCCGGTTTATCCAAAGAAGAGCTGCGTAAACGCTTTAACGCTGCGATCGACCGTAACCTGAAGCAGACGATCGACATCTTCTCCAACACCACGATGAACTTCCTCTCGGAAGACTATTCGGCGGTGAAAAAAGACAAGCTTGAGGCTCAGGAACTCTTAGATCACATTTCTTTGCTTCGAAGCCAGTACTACCTCATGATCAGTCATGGTCAGGGTGCAGGAAAAGACTACGACGCACGTAATTACTATTACCGCACGTTCTCAAATGTCAAAGACGTTGCTCAGGATTTGCGCAATACAGTCAATCAGATGGAACAGCATCTGGCTAACAGCCACTCGGTCTTCAAGGGCCAGCTCCGAACCAATTTGCTTAAGGCCGTTGACGCATTGTCGAACTTCCAGAAATCTCTGTCTGAGTACGTGATGAACGGTTCGACAACGGACGAAGTGCTTCTTCGCTTATCCAATACGAACCTTGAGGAAGTCAATGCATTCCAGCTCGAACTGATGAAGGAAATTGAAGTCAATAAGATGCCTCTTCATCGTTCTGAACTGTACTTGTCCATCCTTCAGCTCTATCGCGAAATCATCAATCGTTATACGGTCATTGTGCTGCTGCAGCGTGAGTTGAACTTCATGCTCACCGAAAGACATGAGGAAGAAAACGCACCGGCGGTTCCGGCAAAGCCTCAGGCACAGCAATAAGCTAAGAGTCGTTTGACGAAAAAGCGGGTAGTCCTTCGGGGCGCCCGCTAATTTTATTGCCTGTCGGAATCGTCTTGAAGACGTTGACGCTTGTTCGCATGGCTTGTACAGTGAAACGATCATTTCCTTAGGAGCTGTATTATGCCATTCGTTAGAATTTGCGTTACAGGCGATGAAGAACGCCCCACGTCAGAACAAAAGAAAGAGTTAATCGCAGGCGTGACGAAACTCGTCGGCGATGTTCTTGGAAAGAACACCTCAAACATGGTTGTCATCATTGATGAGATTCCGATGGAAAACTATGGAATCGGAGGTAAGACCGTCAGAGAACGCCGCAAAGAAAAACAAAGCTAACGATCAAAAGAAAAACCGAACCGGCCGCAAGACCGATTCGGTTTTATTACATCCGATGTGTCGGATTACTCTTTCTTCGTCTGGACGAGTTCAAGCGGAGCAGAGTCTTCCTGGACGACACGTTTGATGCGTTTGCGTCCGAGCTTGGGCTTGGGAGCCTCTTCTCTGACGGGAATGTCTTTTTTCGTGGTTCCGACGAGTTCAAGACCTGCTTTTTCAAGCATCGGTTTCAGATCGACCGGTTTCTCAATGGAAGCTGCTTCCTTCTGAGCTTTGACCGGAGCGGCCGTTTCAACCTGTTTGGTTTCGACAGGTTTGACATCTGCCGGTTTTACGACAGTGTTCTCTGTCACAACGGGTTTAACAGCCTCAGTCTGGACGTGCTCAGGTTTCGGAGCTTCCTTCACAACTTCTGCCTTGGGAGCGGCGGAACTGACGGCCTGAACCTCGGAATCGTGGCTTTCGACTTTGGTTACAAAATCTGCAGCCGGTTTGCGGGGTGCCCTTTCACGTCTCAGACGAGCGTGTTTCGGAGCTTCTTCCGTAAGATGCAGCTTGTCTGCTTCCACACGAGGCAGATGTTCGTCAGCACGGATGGTAGCCGCGTTCACCTGAGGAACGGCGTGTTCACTCATGACAACGTCTTCGATGGCGGCAACGACCGGAGAGACAGGTGCGGGCGGCACAACGGATCTTGAGGCACGCGGTTCTCTGTCGCCTCTGTCCTTGCGCAGACGACGTGCTCTGCGAGTGCGAGGACGCTGTTCTGTGGCGTTGGACTGTGATTCAACGGACGGCACTACACGGACGGCAGTTTCGACGATGATTCCTTCAACGGCATCTGCCGGAGCTTTCTTTTCTTCAGCCTGGACAGCCGGAGTTTCGGCAGCGACAGGGGCCGGAGTGGGAGCCGGTACGGGTTTTTCAACTTGCGGCTGAACCTGGACGGCTTCGACGGGTGCCGGAACGTTCTGTTTTTCAACAGGTTTTACTGCTTCTTCAACAGCTGCCGGAGCCTGAACGGGCTTAGCACTTCTTTTATCCTGTAAAGCGCTGTTTTCCTTCAAAGCCTTGCGAGTACGTTCGATTCTTTCAGGCTTTTCTGTCTTTTCGACAGCGGCCGGACGAACGGCAGGAACATTCTTGGCTTTTTCAACCGTCTCTTTCTGGCGTCTGTCTTCAGTCTTGGTCGGTTTTACCTGACGCGGCTGTTTGGGCGCGCGCTCAACTTTTTCCTGTTTGGCGACAGGCGTACGTGTCTTACGCTGATCGTCTCTTTCCTGACGACGATTCTTACGCTCGCCGCGCTCTTTTCTGACGGAAGATTTGTCGCCGCGGCTGGAATTGTTCTTGGCTTCTTCTTTCTCTTCAGCTTCAGAATTTCCGGTGAAGAAAGCAAGAATCTTCTGGAAGAAGCTCTTTTCTTTCTTGGCAGGTTCTTTGGAAGGTTTGGCAGGCTCAACGTGCTTCGGAGCGTCTTCTCTGACGGGCAGGCCTTTGATGACAGGGATCTGACGAGGCTTAGTAGAAGGCGCGACGTTCTGAGCTCTGGAGTAAGGAGCTTCGGGCTCAGGAGCAAGCTCTTCCACGCGCTTGTAGCTCGGAGCACCTTCTGTCAGCAGCTGATCTTCGGTGCGAAGGCGTTCGATCTGATAGTGCGGTGTTTCGAGCGTCTTGTTCGGGATCAGGATGACTTCAATGTGGTGACGATGTTCGATCTTGGCGATGTCGTCGCGTTTTTCGTTCAGCAGGTACGTTGCAACATCGACCGGAACCTGGGCCTGAAGAGCAGTGGTGCCGTCTTTGAGCGCTTCTTCCTGGAGAATACGAAGCACTTGAATCGCACTGGATTCGGTGTCACGAATAGCGCCGATACCGTTGCAGCGCGGGCAGGTGATGTGGCTGCCTTCGTACAGAGACGGACGAAGTCTCTGGCGGGAGAGTTCCAACAAGCCAAAGCGGGAAATCTTGGCGATCTGGACGCGGGCTCTGTCGTGACGAATAGCTTCTTTGATGCGCTGTTCGATAGCACGCTGATGGGCCGGATCTTCCATATCGATGAAGTCGATGACGATCAAGCCGCCGAGGTCACGCAGACGCATCTGACGCGCAACTTCTTCAGCAGCTTCTTCATTGGTGTGGAAGGCAGTGGCTTCGATGTCTCCGCCGGCGGTGGCGCGGGCGGAGTTAACGTCGATGGCAACCAGAGCTTCAGTGTGGTCGATCACAATCGAGCCGCCCGAGGGGAGGGGAACGGTTCTGGAGTAGGCCGTTTCGATCTGATTTTCGATCTGGAAGCGGGAGAACAGGGGCACATCGTCCGTGTAGCGCTTGACACGGTTGATCATGTCAGGCATGACGTGGCCCATGAACTGCTTAGCCTGTTCGTAGATGTCGTCGGTGTCAACGAGAATTTCAGCGATGTCCGGCTGGAAGTAGTCGCGGATCGCGCGAATCACGAGATTGCTTTCTTCAACGATCAGGAAGGGGGCCGGATTCACGCGTTCGTATTTCTGGCCGAGAGGACCGATGGGAGCGGTGACGAAGTTGCCTTCGGTGTCTTCATACTGCGGTGTGGCAGCTTCAACAATGGCCTGCCAGAGCTGGAGAAGGTAATCAAAGTCCCATTTGAGTTCTTCGACCGTACGGCCGATACCAGCGGTACGAGCGATGAGGCTCATGCCTTTCGGTGTCGGGAGCTTGGACATGTTTTCACGAAGCTCTTCGCGTTCTTCGCCTTCGATACGACGGCTGACACCGCCTCCGCGAGGATTGTTCGGCATAAGGACGAGGTAGCGACCGGCCAAGGAAATGAAAGTGGTCAGTGCCGCACCCTTGTTGCCGCGTTCTTCTTTTTCAACCTGAACGATGAGCTCGGTTCCTTCGGAGAGTGCTTCTTTGATGGTCGCAGTGCGAACATCAACACCTTCTTTGAAGTAAGAACGGGAAATTTCTTTAAAAGGGAGAAAACCGTGGCGTTCTTCGCCGTAATCGACGAAACATGCTTCCAAAGACGGTTCAATACGGGTGATTACGCCTTTGTAGATATTGGACTTTCTCTGCTGACGTTCGGAAGACTCGATATCAATATCAATGAGCTTCTGACCTTCAACAATAGCGACACGCAGCTCCTCAGCATGCGTGGCGTTAAATAACATGCGCTTCATCAAGCACTCCTCAGTCACTGACGCGGACCATAGGCGTGCCGTAGAGAAAAGATATCAAACAGGTTCCGGAACAAGTGGAACGGGCAAAGGGATCTCCCTGAGTGAATCGCGGAAATTGTCCGCAGGAGGCTTTATAAAATCGAGAGAGGAGACCGCAGTGCAGGCACAATTATCCCTTCCCGTTAGGCAGGAATAGGCAGGCCGATCGAAACAGCGGAGGTAAGCCACTCTCTTTTTTCCAATACTTTTGCTGCACGAGTGCAGCATGTGTTCCAAAATTTGTGCGCGCATCAACCGGATGCTGCGCCCCGTGTTAATAAAAATTCTTTACAGCAAATGACCCGAAGGCCATTGGCGAGCTGCGACGATTCGAAAATCGGAGCACCGCCTATCATTCATTACAAAATCTCCTGCCGGCATCGTTGCGAAAAACGATGTTTAGCGTGTTCCGTTCATCATCGGTCAGCTCAAGCGGAGAGACCCTAGAATCGGTACGCATCGCATTCCGTTTGTCGTCAAAAGATTACAATCGGCGGAGGTCATTGAGAACAGTTGAACCGACAGATTTCAGACGCGCAAACCTGCGGCGCCGAGTTGTTCTGACGGTCAAACCTCTCGCACAGGATTTTAGAACAAATGATGAAATCTCGCCAAAATAATGAGCGAACAGACCCAAAAAAGGGTCGTACTTCTGCGAAAAGCCGCACCCGCAGCGGAAAAGATTTGTTAGCAGACTTAAACATTTCCGCGTCGACCGGAAAGGTCACTCAGCGCCCAAAGCCAAAGACTGCCTTACCAAGGGTGAAGACATCGGCACAAGAACCGAAAGAAAGAAAAGCCGCCGAGCCGAAGGTTATCTTCAAGAAGGTTGACGAAAGCAATGACGGTCAAAGACTGGATAACTTTCTGCTTTCACAGCTTAAAGGCGTGCCGAAATCTTTGATCTACCGCGTAGTGCGTTCCGGCGAGGTCCGAGTCAATAAAGGACGAGCTCATGTCGACACTCGTCTGCAGAGCGGAGACGAAGTTCGTATTCCGCCGATCCGCTATACCGAAAAAGAATCCGAACATTCGGCACCTCCCTTGAAGCTCTCGGAAATGCCGCCGATTCTTTTTGAAGATCAAAACATCATGGTCGTGGACAAACCGGCCGGTATGGCAAGCCATGGCGGCAGCGGCATCTCTTACGGTCTAATCGAACGAATGAGAGCGAGCCGCCCGGAACTTCCGTTCCTGGAACTCGTCCATCGCTTGGACAGAGGGACTTCCGGCGTATTGGTGCTGGCTAAAACTCGGAAAGCTTTGGTGCGACTCCACGAAATGATCTGCGAAGGAGAGATGCACAAGACCTACCAGGCGTTGGTTAAAGGGGATTGGCAGAACGATCGTCAGCACGCGAAGTTTCCGCTTTTTAAGTACGTCACGCCCTCGGGAGAGCGTCGTGTGCGCGTTGATCCGGAAAACGGGCTTCCGAGCCACTCTATATTTAGATTGAAAGAACGTTTCGGACCGGTTTCTTTAGTTGAAGTCGATCTTCTCACCGGTCGTACCCATCAGATTAGGGTGCATGCAGCAGAGTTAGGCTTTCCGCTGGTCGGAGACGAGAAGTACGGCGATTTCGCATTTAATGATGAAGTTGCCCACGGTTCGCTGGGTGTGCCGTTCAAACGGATGTTCCTGCACTCAGGCAAGATTTGTTTTCATCATCCGATTACAGGAGAGGAACTCGAGATTGAAGCTCCGCTTCCTAAAGATTGTGTAGAGCTCATTGAGGTTTTAGAGCAAAGAAAGGCTCAGAATAAATAGCTCAGTCCTCAAACCTACTAAATCAGGAAAAAGAAGAATGCACGCTCTGAAGATGGCCGTTTTTGATTTTGACGGCACCTTAGTTGATTCAGTTCCTGCGATTGCCCGCGGCATCCAGTTGGCAAATGAAGAAATCGGGATTGCGCCTGTCAGTTATGAGATGGCAAAGAGCATTATCGGGTTAGGCTTCAAGGACATCATTCCGATCGTGGCGCCGGATCTTCCTGAAAGCGAGTACGGTCGTTACAAAGACATTTACGTGCGCTATTTTCTTCAGAGCGATCCTTCTCTGAAGTTATTTCCGGGCGTTTTGGAACTTCTGCGTGAACTTCAAGACGCCGGCATCAAAACCGCGATTGCAACCGGTAAAAGCCGCAAGGGCCTCTCAAGAATCGTTAATCGGATGAATGTGTGGGATTATTTTGATGATTCCATCACAGCCGATGAAGCGCTCCCAAAACCCGACCCTCTAATGCTGAATACTCTGCTTGAAAGAAACGGGCTCACAATGGACGAGATTGTGATGATCGGCGACACTGAGCACGATATTAAGCTAGGCAAAGCGGCCGGAGTCCGCACAATTGCGGTCACTTGGGGTGCTGCGCCGTTAGAACGTTTAGAGGCTTATAAGCCCGACGCCATTGTCAGGACCATGGAAGCGCTCAAAACTAAGCTCGACGAGCTCGCTTAGCGCCGAGAATTCCGAAGACCGTCGGGAGCTTCGGCAGCGACAAATCCTGTTTTTTCCAATCCGCTGCGGAGAATGTGCGAATGCGCTCTTCCGGCCCGGAGATGTCTGTGGCCGCGAGAATAAGCGTCGTAGGCGCGCAGTTTTTAACAAGATCGGCGAGCATGCCGCTGTTGCGGTAGGGTGTTTCGATGAAGAGCTGAGTTTCTCCTTCCGAAGAAGCGCTCTTTCTTTCAAGATCTTTAATTGCATTGGTGCGGGCAGGCTCTTTAATCGGAAGGTAGCCGCAGAAACGGAAATGCTGTCCGTCCATACCGGAAGCCATTAAAGCTAAAAGAATAGAAGACGGTCCGACGAGCGGTACGACGCGGATACCAAGCTTATGAGCTTCCGCAGCGATTTGTGCGCCTGGATCCGCGACGCCCGGACATCCGGCTTCGCTCACAATGCCGATATCGTTTCCTTCCAATGCAGGCTTGAGCCAGCCTCGTACCTTTGCAGAATCCGGACGATGCCCGATTTCTTCAATAGAAAGCGAGGCTATAGGCGATGGGTGGCCGCAGAATTTCAGGAAAGCTCTTGCCGACTTGGCGTTCTCAGCTAAAAAGAACTTGAGTTCACGAGCCGTTTGAATCGTGTGTTCGGGCAGTGTGTCGTTCAGTACCCCATCGGCGATAGGGACCGGCAGCATGAAGAGCTTTCCTTTATTCATCAGTTAAGCTCCGGAAGAACGTGAATGCCGGCCTGAGCAAGCATAGTCGTCAATTCAATCAGCGGCAGTCCGATGATGGCGGTCGGATCGTCGGATTTGCACTCGGCGACTAAGGCGATACCAAGTTTTTCAATTTTGGCTGATCCGGCGCAATTGAAAGGCTTCTCGCGTTCAAGGTACTCACGAATGCCTTCCGGAGGCAGATTGCGCATACGGATAAATGTCGGGACGACCGTGCTCTGCAGATTTCCTTTGGCGTCAATGACGGTCATGGCAGAATGGAATGTAACGGTCTGACCGGACATCTCGGAGAGCTGCTTGAAGGCGTTTTCGAAATTGCCGGGTTTTCCGACCGGACGACCGTTTAATTCCAAGACCTGATCACAGCCGATGACCACGCAGTGCGGATGCTGGGCGGCAACTGCCTGAGCTTTCAGTACGGAAAGGCGCAGTGAGAGATCCTTCGGGCTTTCTCCTTTGAGCGGCGTTTCATCGACGTCGGGAGAGCAGGTAGTGAAAGGGATCTGGAGACGCTCTAAAAGCTCGCGTCGGAAAGGAGAACTTGAACCTAAAATTAATGCGGCTTTGTTGTCCATAATTGGGTCGTTCCTAAAAGCACTCAAACTTGAAAGAGACTATTCTAGTTCAGTGCTTATCGCAGAAAGAGAGAAATTCAATGTCCGCATACCTAAAACAAACCGACTATGTGAATGCTTATGACCTGGCCAGAGATAAGAAAGTCATCGAAGGGCAGGCAAAATTGTCGGATCTTCCGCGCTTAAAAGACATGATTCTTCCGACCGAAGGAACCGTGACATACCGAATCTGCGGAATGACGGCTAAAAAGGGATGGCCCGGCGCCGTCATGGAACTCGCGACCGTTGTTCCTTTGGTTTGCAATCGCTGCACGAAACCGATGGATTTCAAGATTGAGAGAGAAGTTGCTTTCCGCTTCGCTAAGAGCGAAGAAGAAGCCGATTCGATTCCGATCGACGAAGATGATGACACCGAAGTCATCGTCGGCAGCGACAAGCTCAATATTGCCGACTGGATTGAAGAAGAACTGATTCTTTCTCTTCCCTTGGTTCCGGCTCACGAAGAAGGCTGTCAGACCGACGGACCTGAAGAGTCAAAAGACGAAGTTCAGAAGCCGAATCCTTTTGCAAAACTCAAAGATCTCAAAGGTTTGCGTAAGGTCTAAGGTTAGTGTAGAATGCCTGATTTTCCAGGAGCGGAAGCGTAACTGTTGCCCGCTCGATTTTGAAAGTTAGATTTTAATTTACGTGGGGTTACCATGGCTGTTCAGCAAAATAAGAAATCGACCAACAAGCGCGGCAATCACCGTGCTCACGATTTTCTGACGAACCCGCCTCTGGCTGTCGAACCGACAACCGGCGAAGTTCACCGTCGTCATCACATTTCTGCCACCGGTTTTTACCGTGGTAAGAAAGTCATCGCTACTAAGGCTGACGACCAGGAATAAGTCTTCACTGACCCGGATCGCTCTCATCTGAGACCCACGACGGACGGTGCGGCGATCGAGTCTAAAGACATTCTGCAGAGCTCTCTTCGGAGAGCTTTTTGTTTTTCTGCGGAAAATTTGTATTTGTGTGTAATACGGGTTTTCTGCTTGTATTCGCAAGTCCTAATTAAAGTAATCTGTCGCTCATAGTTATTTAGAGGATTTCCCAGTGTCGGAAAATTGTTTTTCTCGTATCGCCTCCACCGGAAGTTTTCTTCCGAAGAGAGCGGTAAGCAATGAAGAGTTGGCTCAGGATTTAGCCAAAATCGGTGTCGAGACGAGCGACGAATGGATCCGTACCCGCACGGGCATCGAACAGCGCTATCTTGCTTCCGGTGAAGAGTCCACCACTTATTTGGCCTCCGAGGCTGCAAAACAGGCCTTGGAAGCAGGTGGTTTTTCTCCTGACGAAATTGATCTGATTATTGTCGCGACGACCACTCCGGATTCCGTTTTCCCGAGCACGGCTTGCCAAGTTCAGGCGATTCTCGGTGCGTCGGGCGCCGGTGCCTTTGATATTCAGGCCGTTTGTTCCGGTTTTGCCTATGCACTTTCGATTGCTGACTCAATGATTCGTGCTGGTTCTGCCAAGCGCGTCTTGGTGATCGGTGCAGAGACTCTGTCTCGTGTTTTGGATTGGAAAGACAGAACAACTTGTGTTTTGTTCGGCGACGGCGCCGGAGCTGTGGTTCTGGAAAAATCCGATGAGCCCGGTATTTTGGCTTCTGAACTGAAGGCAGACGGCACGCGCGGAGTGCATGTACTGGCCGCAGACAGTCATATCGACGGCGGTAAAGTCGTCGGTGATCCGTTCATCCGCATGGACGGCCGCTTGGTCTTTAAGGCTGCGGTAGAAAAAATGACGGAAAGCGCTCGCAATGTACTGACCAAAGCCAACTTGGCTACGAACGACGTGGATCTTTATATTCCTCATCAGGCCAACTTGCGCATCATGAATATGGTTCGCGAAAAACTCGGTATTGATGAGGAACACCTGATGATTTCCGTCAATCAGCACGGAAACACATCTGCTGCCAGCGTTCCGCTTGCTTTGGATAAAGCACACAGATCCGGAAGACTGAAACGCGGGGATCTCGTTCTGCTGCAGGGAGTCGGAGGAGGTTTTACCTGGGCCTCCGTATTGCTCAAGTTCTAATTGTCAATAAAAGAAAAATGCAAGATAAAAAAATCGCCTTTGTATTTCCCGGTCAGGGAAGCCAGGCTGTCGGAATGCTCTCAACCTTAGCCGACGAGCCGATTGTTCGCGAAACACTCAAGGAAGCCGATGAGGCTTTAGGTTTTGCTTTGTCCAAGTTGATTGCTGAAGGTCCGGCTGAAGAGCTTAGCCTGACGGTCAATACTCAGCCAGCCTTGGTTTGCGCTTCGATTGCTATGTATCGTTTTTATCTCCAGGAAGGCGGTCGCAAGCCGGATCTGCTCGCCGGCCACAGCCTCGGTGAATACTCTGCTTTGGTTGCTGCCGGTGCGCTCGACTTTACGGATGCTCTGCAGCTGGTTCGCTATCGCGCAGAACAAATGCAGGCCGCGGTTCCCGTCGGTGAAGGTACGATGGCTGCGATCCTCGGTTTATCCGACGACCAAGTGAAGACCGTCTGCCTTGAATGCGCTACAAATGGCGTTGTCGAAGCCGTTAACTTCAATACTCCGGGGCAGGTCGTGATTGCCGGTACCGTTGCAGCTGTTCAGGAAGCCATGGAAAAGAGTTTGGCTGCCGGTGCTAAGCGCGCTATCAAACTGAATGTTTCCGGTCCGTTCCATTCTTCTTTGATGAAACCGGCTGCGCTTGCCATGGAAGAAAAGCTGAAAACCGTTGACCTTCAGAAACCTTTCCTGCCGGTCTTACATAACGTTGACGTCCAAATCCACGAAGAACCCGACGCCATTCGCGACGTTCTGGCGGCTCAGGTTGCCTCTCCGGTTCTGTGGGCCGATACAGTTCGTAAGATGGAAGAGGCCGGCGTCATGGAAATTTATGAAGTCGGTCCCGGAGCAGCTTTGTCCGGAATGGTCAAGCGCATCACCAAAGGAATTACTGCTAAAGCATTAAACAGCCGTGCAGCCTTAGAAGAAGCTGCTGCGGCAAACCAGGAGAAATGATTCATGACTCAGTCCGTTTTTACAGCTGACGCACTCGCCGGCGAAATCGTATTAGTCACCGGCGCCAGTCGCGGTATCGGAGCAGCCATTCTGGACGTCTGCGTTAAAGCCGGTGCCACAGTGATCGGCACGGCAACAAGTGACTCCGGCGCTGCAAAGATTTCCGCTCGTATCCAGGAACTCGGCGGCAAAGGCGAAGGCCGCGTTTTAAATATTGCTGCCCGCGAAGGTACCGACGCTTTCATGAAAGCGCTCGAAGCCGACTTCGGTTCCGTTACCGTGTTAGTGAACAACGCCGGCATCACTCGCGATACGCTTTCCATGCGTATGAAAGATTCTCAGTGGGATGAAGTGATCGAAACGAATCTCACAGGCGGATTCCGTCTTTCCCGCGCCTGCCTCAAAGGCATGATGAAAGCCCGTCACGGTCGCATCATTAACATAGCCTCCATCGTCGGCATGATGGGCAATGCCGGCCAGGCGAACTACGCTGCCGCCAAGGCCGGTACGATCGCTATGAGCAAATCCATCGCCAGAGAAATCGGTTCCCGCGGTGTTACCGTCAACTGCGTTGCGCCCGGATTTATCGCAACCGATATGACCGACGCGCTGAACGATGCGCAGAAGCAAGCTCTTCTTGCACAGATTCCGCTCGGACGCTTAGGTTCTGCAGATGATGTTGCCGAAGCCGTGGTGTTCCTGGCTTCCAGCGCAGCTGCCTATATCACTGGTCAGGTCATTGAAGTTAACGGCGGCATGAGGATGTAACAACGGCTATTTTCGGCCGTTCACGTTACTGCGGCTCTGATAAAATGCCAAGATTAGGCCCGAGAAGGGGCCATGAATAATTTTTTATCACTCTAGAAAAGAGGTTTTTAAATGGACAATATTGAACAACAGGTTAAGAAGGTCGTCGCTGAACAGCTCAGCATCAATGAAGCCGATATCAAGAATGAAAGCGCTTTCATCTCCGACCTCGGTGCAGACTCTCTTGACACCGTTGAATTGGTCATGGCCCTTGAAGACACATTCGGCATCGAAATTCCTGACGACCAGCAGGAAAAGATCCAGACCGTTCAGGACGCTATCGATTTCATCGAAGCTCACAAGAAGGCTTAATTAAAGGCCGAACGGAGCTCCTGAATGCGTCGTGTGGTTGTTACCGGATTGGGCATGGTTAGCCCAATCGGCAACACGGTCGAAGAAAGTTGGAATAACGCCCTTGCCGGCAAGTCCGGCATCGGCGTTATTACGCAATTTGATGCATCCTCTTTCGGCAGCCGTATTGCCGGTGAAGTTAAAAATTTTGAAGTCGAAAAATATCTTCCGGCAAAAGAAGCTCGCCGTTTCGACCGTTTTATTCAATTAGGTATTGCTGCAGCTGTCCAGGCACTGGATGACAGCGGCCTGACTTTTGAAGGCGAGGGAGCAGAGAGAGCGGGTTGTGCCATCGGCAGCGGAATCGGCGGCTTGCCGATTATCTGCCAGAACTATCAGTCGTATATGGAAAGAGGCGAACGACGCATCTCTCCGTTCCTGATTCCCGGCGCGATTGCCAACATGGTCTCGGGACAGCTCTCCATCATGCGCAATCTGCAGGGACCGTCCCTGGCTTATTCCACCGCCTGCACGACCGGTTTGCACAGCATCGGTGAAGCAGCTTGGATGATTCGCCGAGGAGACGCTGATGTCATGGTTGCCGGCGGTGCTGAAAGTACGGTTTGTCCGCTGGGCGTTGGCGGCTTTGACAATATGCATGCTTTGTCCCGCAGAAACGACGATCCGACAACGGCATCCCGTCCGTTCGATAAAGACCGCGACGGCTTTGTGCTGGGCGAAGGATCCGGTGTTCTGGTTCTTGAAGACTATGAACATGCCAAGAAACGCGGCGCCAAGATTTATGCCGAGATCGTCGGCTACGGTCTTTCTGCCGATGCTCATCACATTACGACTCCGAGTGCCGAAGGTCCGATGCGCTGCATGAAGAATGCCATGCGTCAGGCCGGTCTGAACCCGTCGGATATTCAGTATCTGAACGCTCACGGTACCAGTACATCTGTCGGTGACGTCAATGAAACCAATGCCATCAAACTGGCTTTCGGTGAAGACGCGAAGAAGTTAGTGGTCAACTCCACTAAGTCTATGACCGGACACCTCTTGGGCGGCGCCGGCGGCATCGAATCCGTCTTTACGGTTTTGGCACTGAAGAATCAAGTTTCTCCTCCCACGATCAACATTTTCAATCAGGATCCGGAATGCGATCTGGATTACTGCGCAAATGTTGCTCGTGAGATGCCGATCCGCTATGCCATGAAGAACTCCTTTGGCTTCGGCGGAACAAACGGATCTTTGATCTTTGGACAGGTCTAAGCAAATGATTCGCTTTAGGAAAAGGATCGCTTCGGCGGTCTTTTTCTATTTGGAGAGCTGGAGAAATTGCGCAAAACGGCAATAATTCGTAAATAAGTTTGCGTCGGGAGGCCGAATAAAGTTAGCTAAAATATCCCATTTAAAAAGTAACTTATTGGTGCATTTGACTATTTCTGTGAGCGCCTTCTGGTCTTTGGACTGCGATCACTCTCACAAAAATATCAGTGCTTTTTGTTTTTTGTTTTGACAGCAAAACGTTTGATGTCAAAGGAGCCTATGAAGCAGATCAGAAACTTTTCCATCATCGCGCATATCGATCATGGAAAATCCACCCTCGCCGATCGTTTGATTCAACGCTGCGGCGGTCTTTCCGAGCGCGAAATGGAGTCTCAGGTTTTGGACTCTATGGATTTGGAAAAGGAAAGAGGTATTACGATCAAAGCCCAGACAGCAACGCTGAACTATAAGGCTAAAGACGGGCAAACCTATCTTTTAAATTTGATTGATACGCCGGGACATGTTGACTTTAGCTATGAAGTCAGCCGCTCCTTGTCCGCCTGCGAAGGTGCGCTTTTAGTCGTTGATGCAACACAGGGCGTTGAGGCTCAGACCGTTGCCAACTGCTACACCGCCATTGAGCTCGGCGTAGAAGTTTTTCCGGTTCTCAATAAGATGGACCTGCAGAGTGCTAATCCGGATGAAGCCAAAGAAGAAATAGAAGATGTGATCGGTCTTGATGCGACCGACGCGATTGAAGCGTCTGCGAAAACCGGCATGGGCATCGATGAGATTCTCGAACGCGTCGTTGAGCGTATTCCGGCTCCGCAGGGCGATCCCGCCGCTCCGCTTCAAGCGCTGATTATTGATTCCTGGTTCGATAACTATGTCGGCGTCGTTATGCTCGTTCGCGTGGTTAACGGCACGATTAAACCTAAAGACAAAATCCGTCTGATGGCGACCGGTGCCAACCATCTGGTTGAACAGGTCGGTGTGTTTACGCCGAAGTCTCAGACGAGGCCCGAGCTTTCCGCCGGGCAGGTGGGCTTTGTTGTTGCCGGTATTAAAGAACTGAAGCACGCCCGCGTCGGTGATACCGTCACTAATGCCGCCAAACCGGCCGAAGAGGCACTCCCCGGTTTTAAAGAAGCAAAGAGCCAGGTGTTTGCGGGTCTTTATCCGGTTGAATCCAACCAGTACGATGCACTTCGTGATGCACTGACTAAACTGCAGCTGAACGATGCCGCTCTTCATTTTGAGCCGGAAGTTTCTCAGGCCTTAGGCTTTGGTTTCCGTGCCGGCTTCCTCGGGCTGCTGCACATGGACATCGTGCAGGAGCGACTCGAACGTGAATACAACATGGATTTGATCACGACCGCCCCGAGTGTCGTATATGAAGTCCTTCTGCGCAATGGCGAAGTGATTCACGTGGAGAATCCTTCCAAGCTGCCACCTGTCGACAAGATTGCCGAAATTCGTGAACCGATTGATTCTGTGACTATTTTTGTGCCGGATGAATATGTGGGTCCAGTCATGACGCTCTGTAATCAGAAACGCGGAGTTCAGCTTGACCTTGCCTATCACGGCCGTCAGGTTCATCTGCATTACGATTTGCCGTTGGCCGAAATTGTGCTCGACTTTTTCGATAAGCTGAAATCTTTAACACGCGGCTATGCCTCTATGGACTATGAGTTCAAAGAGTATCGTGCCGCAGATGTTGTCAAGATAGATATTCTCATCAACGGGGATAAGGTTGACGCTCTGTCCTCGATCGTTCACCGGGCTAACTCAGTAGCTCGGGGCCGCGAAATCGTGACTAAAATGCGCAGTATTATTCCTCGCCAGATGTATGACGTTGCTATTCAGGCGGCGATTGGCGTGAATGTGATTGCACGTGAAAATGTTAAGGCCCTTCGTAAAAACGTTCTAGCCAAGTGCTACGGCGGCGACATTACACGTAAGCGTAAACTTCTGGAAAAACAGAAGGCCGGTAAGAAACGAATGAAGCAAGTCGGTACCGTGGAGATTCCGCAGGAAGCCTTCCTTGCCATCCTTCAGCAAGACGATAAATAACAACCCTTCAAGCGGATAAATTGAAATGACCTTTTCGTTAATCCTTTTTCTTTTAACCGTCTTTACGGGCGTTCTTTGGGTACTGGATGTCTTTATTTGGGCACCAAAACGCCGCGCCGCTGCGCAGGACGAATTGACAGCGTTCGATCGTGATAATGCCGATTCTCTCCGTAGAGGGGAGCAGACCGTTGTGGCAACCAGAAATGCAATTGTTCAGGCCTCTACGGATCGTCCTAAGTGGCTGGAGTATACAGCCGGCTTCTTCCCGGTGATTTTCTTCATTTTTATCCTGCGTTCCTTCCTCTTTGAGCCGTTCCGAATTCCGAGCGGCTCTATGATGCCGACATTGGAAACCGGTGACATGATTCTTGTCAACAAGTATCAGTATGGTCTGAGACTTCCGGTTCTCAACACTAAAATTCTTCCGATTGGAGAACCCGAACGGGGAGATGTCGTTGTGTTTCGCTATCCGCCCAATGAAAACATCGATTACATCAAACGTGTGATCGGTCTTCCGGGCGATAAGATCGAATACATCAACAAAAAACTTTCCATCAATGGGAAACCAGTTCCTATCGGAGAAATCGGTGAGTACTACGATGAAGCTAAGATGCAGTCTTTAGAAGAGTTCCTCGAAAAGCTCGATAAGACCGAGCACCATCTGCTCATTAATCCGAGAGCACCTTCGAGTGTTTATCCGCTTTCGACCCACACCGATCCGAAGGCCTGTGATTATGTTCCCGGCGGTTTAGTCTGCATGGTGCCTAAAGACAAGTACTTTGTCATGGGCGATAACCGTGACAACTCCGAGGACAGCCGTTACTGGGGCTTTGTACCTGAAAAGAATTTAGTCGGTCGAGCCTTCATGGTTTGGATGAACGTTTCGAAACCGAGCCGCATCGGTTTCTTCAATTAAAAGGATCTCCTATGCTTCCTTTAACAGTCTTAGAAGAAAGAATCGGTTATACGTTCAAGAACAAAGAGCTTCTGCGCCGCGCTATGACGCACCGATCTTTCAGTGCGGAACACAACGAACGTTTGGAATTTTTAGGCGACTCGGTCCTCAATTGTGTAATCGGGAACGCTTTGTTTTTAAAAGATAAACATTTTGATGAGGGGTCTTTATCGCGTGTCAGAAGCAACCTAGTACGCCAGTCTGCTTTGGCAGAAATTGCCGAGCGAATCGGCATCTCTGATTTCCTTAAGGTCGGTGCCGGTGAAAAACACACCGGCGGAAATCATCGTCCGTCAACTATTGCCGACGCAGTTGAGGCCATTTTTGGGGCGGTTTTCACCGACGGCGGCTTTGAAGAGGCGCAAACTGTGATTATTCGCTTGTATGAGCCGATGCTCAGCCAGCTGACACCCACTACGCTCGGTAAGGACGCCAAGACGAATCTGCAGGAGGTGCTCCAAAGGATGCACTTCGGATTGCCTCTTTATGACATCGTCGAGATCAGAGGTGCGCCTCATGATCAGGAATTTGAAGTTCGGGTCGATATCCCCGACCTCGGAATCTCACTGACGGGCGTGGGCAAATCTCGCCGTCAGGCAGAACAGGATGCAGCTCAGAAAGCTCTGGATAGCGAAGCCATTAGAAATTTGAAAGGCTAAGTTTATGAGTGAAAATAAAGAGACTGAAAAATCTGAAGACTTCCGCAGCGGTTATGTTGCAGTGATCGGCCGTCCGAACGTCGGCAAGAGCACGCTGATCAACGCGCTGGTCGGGGAAAAGGTCAGTATTACCAGCAAGAAACCCCAGACGACTCGTGATCGAATCATGGGCGTTTTGACCACTGATAATGCTCAGTACCTGTTCGTCGATACACCGGGATTTCAGACTAAGCATTCGTCCGAACTTCTGGCTCGTATGAATCAGTCCGTCCGCTCGAGTTTGTCCGATGTTGATGCCGTCGTAATGGTGATTGAAGCCACCGGCTGGCGTCCTGAAGATCAGGTTGTCCTGAACCTTCTGAGCAAAGACGCTAAGAACGTCATTTTGGCGATCAACAAGACAGACGAAGTTAAAGAGAGCGAAGCCATGCTTCCTTTGATCAAGGAATCCATGGAGAAGTTTCCATTTGCCGATGTGGTTCCGGTCAGCGCCGAAAAGACCCGTCAGCTGGATGTTCTGCTTGACGTGATTCGTAAGTATCTGCCCGAAGGCGACAAGCTTTACGAAGATGACATCTACACCGATAAATCTCCGCGCTTCTTAGCGGCTGAGATTATTCGTGAAAAAGCCTTCCGTTTGTTGGGTGACGAACTGCCGTACGGCGTTGCCGTCATGATCGATAAATGGGAAGAAACCGATGATCAGGCAAGAATCTTCGCAACCCTTTTAGTCAACCGCGAAAGCCATAAAGGCATTGTGATCGGTGAGAAGGGCGCCAAACTGCGTGAAATCTCACGCCTGGCTCGTGAAGACATCTCCAAGATGCTCGGCAAGAACGTTTACCTCGAAGTTTGGGTACGTGTTCGTAAAGGCTGGGGCGATGACGCTCAAGTGCTGAAATCCTTAGGCTATTAATAGCCGGTCAGTAATTACTGACGGAACAAAATCTCGGTCGATCGAAAGGTCCTCCGAGATTTTTTATTGGCCGGCCGGATCGCCTCATGAATGAGCAGTTCAAAAGTAATTATCTACGGTTAACTGCTTCAATTTTCTTATAAATATCCATAAAAAATCGGTATTAATTGGCAAAAGGATTTTTATAAAAAGCCAATAAAATTTAAGTATCGGCTTAGATAAGAAGGAGAAACTCGTATGGAAAAGTCTCGTATCTCTAGAAGAGGAATGCTCAAAGGTGCGGCTGCTGCCGTATTGGCTTTGGACGGTTCTGTGTCCGCTGTTTCTTCGGCCGCTGCTGTCGAACAACTTCCTTTAGTTCAAAAGACACCCGTTATCGGCTCTAAGAATGTCACGGGACAAAAGGTTGAAGGCTCTGTAGCGAAGGTTTATTTTTCTCCCGTTATTGATGCTGCCTCATTGATCAAGCTTTACAACTTGGTCAACGAAGAAATCTACGGAAAAGTAGCGATCAAGCTGCATACCGGCGAACCACACGGACCGAATATTCTCCCGCGCGACATGGTTCAGGCTCTGCAAAAGACGATTCCTAACAGCACGATTGTTGAAACGAACACGCTTTACGGCGGCGGAAGAGAAAACACTGCCGACCATAGAAAGACCCTTGAAATTAACGGCTGGTCTTTCTGCCCTGTCGATATCATGGATGAGCACGGTGATGTCAATCTGCCGGTTCGTGACGGATTCCATCTCAAAGAAGTCGCGATGGGCAAAGGCATCGTCGATTACGACTCTATGTTGGTGTTGACTCACTTTAAAGGTCACGCCATGGGCGGATTCGGCGGTTCGATGAAAAATATCGCGATCGGCTGCGCTTCCGGTCAAGTCGGCAAACGTCAAGTGCATGGGGCCAGTATGACCGGGGCACCTAACTTCGGCGCTATGCCGGTAAAAGACACGTTCATGGAATTGATGGCTGATTCTGCTCAGGCAGTGATCAATCACTTCGGCAAACACATTACCTTCATCAATGTTCTGAGAAACATGAGTGTTGACTGCGACTGTGCAGGTACCAGCGCTCAGAAACCGACGATGAAGAACATCGGCATCTTGGCCTCTAACGACCTGTTGGCTATTGATCAGGCCTCCTGCGACCTGGTCTTTGCTGCACCTGACGGAAAAGACGTCATTGAAAGAATCCAAAGTCGCCACGGTCTTCGTCAGCTCTCTGCCATGGCAGAAAAGAAGATGGGCAATCCGCAGTACGAACTGATTGTTGTCAAATAGTAATTCGTTCTTCAACGAGAATCCCGAACAGCTCAGCGCCGCTCGGGATTTTTTAGAGCATGTTTATCACGAATTAGCAGTTCTGCCGCAGCTATGGCTTCAAAAGACCAAACTTTAAGCAGTCTGTACCTAAAAAATAAGCCGCCCAGTTCTCAGAAGATTTTTCTGAGAACCGGCGGCTTGTCCACTCATGAACAAGGAGAATTCTTAGTTATTTTTGAAGCTGAATTATTTAGCTTCTGCTGCGTTCTTACCCGCGATGCGGCCAAACACCATTAAGTCGGCCACGGCATTTCCGCCTAGACGGTTAGCTCCGTGAATACCGCCGGTAACTTCGCCGGCTGCATAAAGTCCGGGAATGCGCTGTCCGTTGGCATTAACGGCGTGGGCGCCGGTATCAATATGGATGCCGCCCATTGTGTGGTGAATGGTCGGAACCTTTCTGGCGACGTACCACGGACCTTCGGTCATCGGACGGTCGTCTGTATGGTTGGCCTTGAATCCGAATTGATCGGTTTCGACTTCGTGGCGAGCGACCTTGTTGTAGCTTTCAATGGCTGCCTTTAAGCGATTGGGATCAACATTGATAATCTTGGCAAGTTCATCCAGGTTGGCGGCTTTCTTTACTCTGCCCTGAGCAAGCATATCGCGCATGGTTCTTCCGCTCAGAAGGTCAATGGCGTTTTCATCCGGATAACGAAGTTTGTTCTGGACTAGCCAGTAGGTGGAACCGGGCTGAGCGAAAACAGCTTTAGAAAGCACGTCACGGGCAGCGCCTTCGTTCACAAATCTGTCGCCGTTGGTATTGATGAACAAGCGGTTTCTGCCGGAGGTCTTGATGTCAAGCATCAAGCCGGTTCCGGGAGAGCCGTTCGGATGAACCTGAATGTCGGAAAGACCGATCAATTCGGCTCCGGCTTTCTGTGCCAGCTGGAGACCTTGGCCTTGAGCAGCTACGCCGATATTGGAGCAGCCGATTTCTTTGCCGAGATCAGCTTCTTTCCATACGCCGGTATTCACTTTCTGGCGGAATTCAACATTGGATCCGAAACCGCCTGTCGTGATAACGACCCCGTTCTTAGCCATCAGCGTGAGTGGTTTGCCGTGGTTGTCAGCCTTGACTCCGACAACTCTGCCGTCCTTCATGATCAGTTCGGTTGCCGGAGATTCCAAATACACACGAAGTTTGTCTTTACCGTATTTTTGCAGTTGTTTTTCTAACACTTGAACGTAGGTGTTGCCGCCGGCCGGATTAGGATAATGACTTCTTTGGAACAGGGCGCCGGTTGCTGCGCCGACTTTCGGGTTGAACTTCAGACCCATGCTTTCGAGCCAAAGAAGTGCTGAAGGCGCGTTGTCGGCTAAGACTTTGACGAGTTTAGGATCGCTGACATTGTGGCCGCCTTTCATCGTTTGTTCGAAATGTTTCTGAGGATTATCTTCAATGCCAAGCGCCTTCTGATATTTGGTACCGGAAGCATTCAGGGCACCGCCGCAGACGTTCGTGGAACCGCCCAAGAAACCGAGTTTTTCAACAATGATGACGCTTGCACCGTTCTGCAGAGCAGAAACTGCACTGGCAAGTCCCGCTCCGCCGCCACCGACAATAACAACGTCGGCATTGTCTTTGATAGGAGATTTATCTGCGGCAGGGAGCGGTTTATTGAATTCGTCGCCTTGTGCGCCGGCTTGTTTCAGACACTGTTTCACAGCGCCGAGAAGAGAGAAACTGGTAATAGTGGCGCCGCTGATTTTGTCGAGTTTGGTTGTTTGATGATCTTTGATTTCGGCAGAAAGTTGTTTAATCGCAACTTTACCGACACCCGGGCTCTCTAAATCTTTGACGGAGATGTCACTGATTTTTCCGTTTTTGATGTCAACAGTAACCGTTAACGGAGCATTGTGTCCGGTGACGGTAGTCGTGTAGGAACCGTCTTTGACGGCAGCGAAGCAATTGCCGGCTAAGGCAAGCGCAATAGAGGCTGTGAGTAATAATTTGGTATGCATTTTGCAATCTCCTTGTGGAAACAAGGTTATTTTTATTTTTTGATTGCTTAAGCAATTTGAGAATTATCAAATTCTCTTCAAAAAAATATCTTTTAGCCTGTCTGAATCGATGAAACGGATTTTTCACAGAGTTATTTTGCGGCTTCTATACAGAGCCGCGATTGGGGCTAAGTCTGAAGTGCTGTGAACATCTAATTTTTTGTAAGAATTCAGTCGATGCGTATGCACTGTTCTGGTACTTATATTCAGACGCTCGGAAATTTCTTGATTCAAGAGGCCTTGAGAGGCCAGTATCGTGACGCTCCGTTCGCGGTCGGTGAGCAGCTGGAATTTCTTGTACCAATATTCCAAACTTGCGCCGTAATCTCGCTTCTCCTTGAGTATCGAAGCCACGCTGGAAATTGCCTGAATGAGACGCTCGGCTTTGACGGGTTTTTGAAGGAAATCGTAAGCGCCGAATTTCATCGCTTGTACCGCGACGTCTACATCTCCGTGACCGGTTAAGAAAATGATCGGAACTTCCCAGCCGCGCTCTTTCATTTTTTCCTGAAGTTCTAAACCTGAAAGGCCGGGCATACGAATGTCGAGAAGAAGGCATCCTTCTACGCTCGGTGCATCGGATTTCAAATAATCTTCAGCACTGAGGTAGCTGACGACCTTCCAGCCTTCCGGCTCCAATAAAAATTTCAGGCTTTCAGCCAGATCTTCGTCGTCATCAACAATTCTGATCAGCATTTTCTTTTTCCTGAGAAACGAACAAAGGAATCTTAACCTCTGTGAAGACTTCACCGTCTTTGTAGGTAATACTTAGATTACCGCGCATTTTTTCTGCAATCGTGCGGCAAATCAGCAATCCGATTCCTAAGCCTTGATTCTTGGTGGAATGCAGAGGCTGAAGGTGCTTTTCCAATTCTTCGGATGAACAGACGGAAGAGGCGTTAAAAATACGAATAAACATGGAGTTATTTTCACATATCTGCCGAATTTCTATCCGATTTGTCTCTGCCGCTTGTGCTGCTTGGATAGCGTTTTTAATGATATTTTCCAAGAGAACTTCAAACTCAAGGACGTGTCCTAATACAACTGAAGGTTCTGTTTCACTGAGAACAATCCGACAATTCGGGTAACGCATGCGGATATCGCTGACGCAGGTTTTCAGAAGCTTATCAGCCTCAATTTTTGTGAATTCCGGTTCGTCACGTTTCGCATAGGCCCGGACTCTTGAGACAATGTCCGAAATTTTTGATGTTTGTTTTGCTATGAGCGAAAGCGGACGGTTCAGCCAACTGCCATCGATACCCTCGACTTCCAGTTTGCGTTTAATGCCGCGGCAGTAATTATCGATCGTCGCCAGAGGTCCGTTGATCTCATGGGCGATCAGGCTCGACATCGCGCCGATGATTTCGGTCTTTTGAAGCTGATCAATGCGCAGTTCGCTTTCTCGTATTTTGCGTCTGAGTTCAGCTTCTTTCTCATAGGCGAGCCGCAAGGATTGGGTTCTTCGCTTCACTAAGACATTGGTTCTCCAAGAGTGAACGCATAGCATCAAGATGCAGAAGAGGGCGAACAGAAGCGGGAAACGGTAGTGATAGATGAAACTTTGGACCGTTTGAATCCTCAAATAGGCATAAGGGCCTGCCTTAAGAGATTTATAAAGTTCGTCGATCGTGTTGAAATCAGGTACGGTTGCCCAGCCAAAACCGGTCGAATCAGGAATATTCAGCAAACATTTGGTGATTTCGCGCGTTTCGGTCCAGGGCGCTGAGGGGGTTGCGACAAGTGTCCAGTTTGGATACAAGTCTGTCGAATGTTTGCAGCGAAGTCGATTGTCTTTCTTTTCTTCAAGCACTCTGAAGCGCTTGAAGATGTCCGGCTGTGTTTTCTCAAGGTCTTCCAGAAGACAGGCACGTATAAGTACAACGTCGCCTTCGTGGTTCTCCAGCTTCTGAAGGAGATTTGTCATCGGCGGTCCGTAGGTTTTGTAAGCGGCAAAGAAAGATTCCGGATCAAAACCTTGTTTAGAGATTTCACCCATCGGCGCAAAATAAGAAGAGAAGCCTTTTGACCAAGAGGCGAGAGCCGATTTGCCTTTGAGTTCGGAGATCGTTTTGATGGGACTGTCATTTCTAACGACGAATACCGAGCCCGTAGCATATCGGGGATTGGGCGCTGTTTCAGTAAAAAGCGTTGCAACACTTCTTAAGCCGAAAGACTGAAATCTGCGATAAAAACCGGAAGTGCCGATGAAGTAATCCAACTTCTTTTGAATGAGCTGTTCTTCCAGCTCGGACGGATTGTAGTATTGAACGTCTAAACGGTATCCGGGAAGATTCTCTAATGCTTCAAGTGTTTGGGCGATAGCTGATTTGTCTGTAGCACTTAACGAACTGTCTAATACGCCGATCGTAACAACCCGTTTTTCCTCCGAAAAACTTTCTCCGCCGAATACAACGCACGAGCAAAAACAGCAAATGGCTAAGCAGCGGAAACCAAGCTGCAATTTTTGCTGTAATACGTTTGTTAGATTTCGGACCTTCAACATACTCAAACCATAGGGAAAGGGGGTAGTCAAATTTATTTTACGAGTTTGATGGATTGACGGCTTCTCTTTTTAGCTTTTGGATACCGATAATTAAGGAAACCTCTAACTTTAATCCTCATATATCCCGGCATTTAGAAGTCCTTATGAGATCGAGTCGGAGGCGACGGAGGTTCTTACCTATTTGCTAAAATGACCTCTTTATTTTGAGGTTCATTTGATGACCGAAAAAGGTCGTTCGGAATATCGGGTTGATCAGCAGCCCGCGTTTGTTCTCCACACTTATCCATGGAGAGAGACGAGTCTTATCGTGGAGTTTTTTACCCGCGATTACGGACGTATTCCTTTGGTTGCACGGGGCGCAAAACGACCGATGTCTCAATACCGCGGACTGCTTAATCCTTTCTGTCCCCTGGCGGTTTCCTACTCTGGCAAAGGCGAAGTAAAAAATCTCACGCGCTGCGAGTGGTACGGGACGATTCCGATGAACGAAAAAGTCCTCATGTCGGCCTTTTACATCAATGAACTCTTAGTCCGCTTGCTCCCAAGAGGAGAGCCGGAGCCCTCATTATTCACGATCTATTACGACACGCTCAAAAAACTGGCTCTCGAAAAAGATTACCTTGTCCCGCTCCGTTACTTTGAACGCGATTTTTTAAAGGTGTTGGGCTATGCGCTTCCTTCCGGTCCGTTTCCTGCTAAACACTATCGATTTGTTCGAGGTGACTTTGTGGCCAATGACAACACAGCATTTGAGGGCAGCGGTATATCAGGAACAACGCTGGAATCCTTGAGCACTAACACGCTTCAGAGCGGAACGCAGGAATGGGAAGCCCGAATGTTGATGCGTGACCTTATCCGCTATTATCTCGAGGACGCGCCGCTCAATACGCGCCGCATCCTTAACGAATTGAATAAGTTATAGAAAAATGAAAAATCCGACCCCGGGAAAAAATCCGTTTGAACTCGAGTCCTACCGCGACAAAATGCCTCTGCATATTCGCGAGCTTTATGATGATATGACTCGCAATTACACAAAACTTCAGGGCCGTGCCGGCTTGGGAAGATTCTGGAGATTCTGGGCCTTTGCCGTTTGTTATCTCGCTTTGCTGATGGTGATTTCGGACACGACGACTGACACGATTCTTGTGTTTGTGGGCTTGGTTCTCTGCGGCTGGCTGTATATCGCTGTGCCTTCTTTTACGATTTCCGTTCGCCGTTTGCATGATGACGGGAAGCCGGTGTTTTGGGCCGTTCTGCCTCAGGTCGCGATTTTCTATTTACTTGCCGAATTCACACTTGGTCTGCCACCGAACTGGATCGTTTGGGCGATTCTTGGCGCCATGGCCGCAGTGTCTTTTGGTTTTATGAGCCTGCCCGGTATTCCGCTGGACGATGCTTACGGTGAAGAGCCTAGGGAAGATTGAAGATGATCAGCGGAATCGGCTGCGATATTGTTGATATTGCCCGCATCAAAAAGGCTTGCCTGAGACAGCCGAAGTTTTGCGAGACGGTGCTCTCGCAATCTGAGCAGCCTGTTTATGCCGTTCGCTGCGAGGCTTCTGAAGAAAGGGGATATCGCTATCTCGCAAGCCGCTGGGCAGCAAAAGAAGCATTCTCAAAAGCGCTTGGTACAGGATTTCGCGGAGCCGTGAATTTTTCGGATATCAGCATCTTAAATAACGAGCTCGGCGCACCCTATGTCCAACTTTCGGGCAAGTTGGCCGTACAAATTAAGAATCAGAGATTAAAGTGTCATGTCTCTATAAGTGACACGGATTCGTCAGCAATGGCGATGGTTGTGATTGAAAAGGAATAAACCATGGAAAAAGTCGATCGTCCTCTCGGACCAGTCGTAGTTGATATCGCCGGAACCAGTCTGACGGATGAAGAAGTCAAAATTCTTCAGAATCCGATGGTCGGTATGGTCATCTTGTTTACGCGCAACTATGAGAACCGCGAGCAGCTCCATAACCTGACGCATGACATCCATTCTTTGAGAAATCCTTCGCTACTGATCGGCGTGGACCATGAAGGCGGAAGAATTCAGCGTTTCCGAGAAGAGTTCACCAAGATCCCGTCCGCTCGTTCCTTGGGCCAGCTTTACGATACGGATCCGCAAAGAGCTCACAATCTGACAGCTGCCTGCGGTTTAGTGATGGCTTCTGAACTGAGAGCCTGCGGCGTCGACTTTACCTTCGCGCCCTGCCTGGATTTGGACTATGGTCAGAGCGCCGTCATCGGCAATCGTGCTTTTCATCGCAATCCTCGTGTTGTGAGCATTCTTGCTACGGCAATGGTTAGCGGCATGGCTCAGGCCGGTATGGCCTGCTGCGGCAAGCACTTTCCCGGACACGGCTATGCAACAGCAGACTCCCACGTCGAACTTCCGGTTGACGACAGACCTTTGACCGATATCAGAACCAACGATGAAGTTCCCTATGCCTCGATGGGAACACTGCTGACTTCCGTGATGCCTGCCCATGTGACGTATCCTCAGGTTTCTCCGGCGCCGGCAGGCTTCTCAAAGAAGTGGCTTCAGGAAGAGCTGAGAGGGCGATTGGGTTACAACGGCTTGATCTTCAGTGACGACCTTTCGATGAAAGGTGCTTCTGAGGTTGGCGAAATCACGGCTCGAAGCGATGCTGCTCTAGCCGCTGGCTGTGACATGATTCTGATCTGCAACGATCCGGAAAGCGCAAAAACTGTTTTAGAAAATCAGCGCTGGATTCGCACCAAGGCATTTGATGAAAGGGTTGCACGCATCCAGCCTAGAGGAAAATTCCCGAGCTGGGACGGTCTTAAGCTTTCGCAAAATTATTTAGCTTGCGTCAAGCAGATCGAAGCGTTTAACGCAGAGATTGCTGAAAAAGCCGATAAAACGGCAACACTGTAAAAAGAAAAAGAGGAAACGGAAATCAAAAATTCGTTTCCTTTTTAGTTATCTGTTGAAAGAAAAGCGATCGCTTTCTCAGGCGGAAGAATATTGCTCCCGAGCGGCCTTAAGTGCCTGGCGCATCTCAGGACTAACTTGTCTTTGGAGATGAGCAGGGCCGGGGAATAACTTAAGGTGAGGTCGATGAACTTCTGATCCAAAGGATCTTTGCATCTTGCTTTTGCTTCCGTCGTGATCGGCAAAACCTCAGCGACGTGCAGAAATTCCTCTTTGACCGCCTCAAGTTGCTCCGGCGTTACTTTAAATTGAGGCCTTTTTAAAACATCTTCGAGTTCAGACAGGGCGCCTTCGCAGGTTGCGGTTCTGAATTTTCTTTCTTTTGCAGCCTCCCAGAGGACAGAGGTTTTGGGATCTTTGAAAACAAAGAAATCCAGCAGAAGGTTGGTATCGAAGATGACAGTGTTCATAAAAGAAGAAGGCCGCAAATGCGGCCCAAATACGATTAAAGCAAATTAAGCCTTAGCGATGATCTCATCAACAATAGCGCGTTCTTCTTCAAGGGCGCGAATGTTTGCAGCGATGTGATCTTTCTGGAACTGATTCAGTTCGAGGTCTTTAACGATTTCGTAGTCGCCGTCTTTGCAGATGACGGGCATACCGAAGGTGAGACCTTCAGGGATGCCGTAAGAACCGTCGGAAGGAACAGCCATCGTGGCCCATTCACCGTTGCTGCCGAGAACCCAGTCATGGATGTGATCGATGGCGGCGTTAGCAGCGCTGGCAGCGGAAGAATGGCCGCGAGCCTGAATAATGGCGCTCCCGCGTTTGGCAACAGTCGGGATCAGTTCGTTGACGTACCAGTCTTCAGTAATCAGATCCAAAGCAGGTTTGCCGGCGACGGTGGCATTGGTCAAATCCGGGAACATTGTGCCGCCGTGGTTGCCCCAAACTGCTAGTTTGGAGATCTGAGCGACAGTAGAGTTGGCCTTCTGAGCAACCTGAGTCAGAGTGCGGTTTTCGTCCAGACGCATCATGGCGGTGAAATTGCGGGGATTCAGATCCGGAGCGCAACGACGTGCGATGTAGGCGTTGGTGTTGCAGGGGTTGCCCACGACCAAGACTTTAATGTTGCGGTCGGCAACTTCATTCATTGCCTTACCCTGTTCAACGAAGATTTGCGCATTGGCGGCCAGAAGGTCGGCTCTCTGCATGTCGGCTGTGCGAGGGCGGGAACCGACTAAGAGGGCGATTTCGGCATCCTTGAAGCAAACATAAGGATCCGACGTTGCGGTGATGCTGTTCAAGAGCGGGAATGCGCAGTCATCCAGTTCCATCTGAACGCCGCGGGAGTTCTTGAGAGACTGTTCGTTATTTCTTTCCAGCATCATCAGGTCGATGGGCTGGTCAGTACCGAGCATATCTCCGGCGCCGATACGGAAGAGGAGAGAATAGCCGATCTGACCGGCTGCTCCGGTAACGACGACTTTGACGGGTTTCTTCATTTAGAAAATCTCCTTAAGTGATTTTTTCCTGAGTTCAATCTCTCGATTTTAATACGGCGACCACTGCCGTATACGTTTGAATCGGGTTAATTTAATCTACGCTGAGCGATAATTTTCAAGGAACCGGTGAAAATTTACCCATCTAATATTTTCGTAGTTCAAAGACGGTGCATGACTTAAAAATTAGGTTGGAAAAAATTTAAGCATGACGTTGATCCAGAACGGAAGCGTTAAAAGCGAAAAAATCACTTGAGCACTCGTTAAATCTGCGACTGCAGCCGAGTCTCCGCCCATGGAAGCAGTCATAACGTAGCAGGACTGAGCAGTTGGAAGAGCGGCAAAAAGCAGAAGGACGCAGCTTTCCAAAGAAAGCAGCTGGAAAACAATCGCAAAAGTGAGGGTAACGGCCGGGACAACCATGAGTCGCTGCAGGCTTCCGATAATCATCAGTTGAAGATAGCGTTTGAGGTCGTTGATTTTTAGACCGGCGCCGATGCAGATGAGACCGAGCGCTAGGGAAGATTGTCCTAAAGGTTTAAGGACGTCCTCGAGCAGTTTCGGGAGTTCGATGCTGAACGAGTTGCAAACTAGTCCTAAGAGTGTTGCCAAGATGAGGGGATTAGACAAAACGGCAACGAGGAAATTTTTTCTTTTTCCGCAGTTTTCTGAGCCGCTCAGTCTTGAGGCATGAACCAGTCCGACGGTAGCGATGACGTTGCTAAGAGGTACCCAGCAGGCGATTAAAAGTGAAAGGTAGGCGATGCCCTTATCGCCGAAAAGCGTTGAGCAAATGGCAAAACCGATATAAGTATTGAATCGGAATCCGCAGTGGAAGATAGACCATTTTGTCCATTGGCTCTCTTTAATTAAGAAATTCGCCAGCCAAGCCGTAATAACCGCAATACTCATAGCTGATATTGATATCAGCAAAAAGTAGCTGCACTGCCCGATCTGTAGATTTGCCTTTGCGACGGAAAGAAAGATCAAAGGAGGAAACAGGACATAAAAGACCAGCTTCTCGGTAACGTTCCAGAAATCTTTTTTGGCAAAAGAAGGACGCTTGGTGAGGAGGTAACCAAGAAGGATCAGGCAGAACTGCGGAAGGATGACAAAGACGGCAAACATGACAGATTCTATGAGTACCAAGTACTTTGTACTTTAACGCCTCCCACGAAAATGTCCAATCTTTACTAACTCTCATATTGAGAGGCGTTAGTTTTCGCGTCGAAGGCATTCAAGGAAGAATTTATCGTATTCATCAACGTTCACCGGCTCCTTTGATGAGAAAAATTGCTGTTTGCTCTCCTTGAAAAAATCGTCTATGAACTTATCGACGACAGGAAAATGGGCGCCGGCGGTTCGTTCCTTGGCTTCAACTTTGATTTTCAAAAGATTTTCGAGTTCTGAATATATCGGGGCCGAAGGTGTTAAAAGCTCTTCATAAAGCCCGCGGAACAAAACCGGAGGAATGGAGTTTCTCTGTTTGATCCACTCGCATGCCAAGATTGATCGAAGAACATAGAGATATTTTTTGGGCTTTACACTTTCTCCGGTGAGGTAAGCCTTGAAGTTGTTCATTGCCAGGCCGAAATAGCCACGATAAAGCGCATTGAAGTTAGAGTTATTGTTGAAAAGCCTGATGAGATTTTCTCTAAGCCACAAGTTGTCCTTGTAAACGATAGGCGAATGAAGCCATTCAATGAGCGGAGCGTTTCCTTTCATTAGAAGTTTAAGTGCCTTCTGTAAATCCCAGCCAACAAAATCTTTGACTTCGTCTATAGGACCCTCAATCACATCACGCTCAGGAAAAAGTTTTAGATACGACTCGAGAGGTCGAATGTAGAGATGGCGGGCGTCGTAATCAGAATCCGGCGAAGGAAAGCCCCAAGCTCTGGAGCCGGATTCGCAGGCGTACAGGATTTTGACGTTGTGCAGCTTTTCAATTTCGGCCAGTGTTGAACAGATTTCTTTTTTCATAAGGCTATCCTTTCTTAGAAGCACGCTTACGATGTTTGAGGCTAAGGTCCTGTAAAGTTCGCCCGAGGACGTCTTCTTTCGCTAATAACAGAATGTCATCATCTAACTGTAGGGCATAGAGAACGCGAAGATAGATTCCGATGGAAACAGTGGGCAGACCTTTTTCAATTCGATTGATTGTTAAAGGTGAACAAGTGGCACGCTCAGCTACTTGAGCAATCGAGAGGTCACGCCTTAAACGAGCGAGCTTGATCTGTTCCCCGACGATTGCCATTTTTTGCTCTAATTTTCTCGGAAGTTTTGTCCCCATAGTATTTTTCGGCATCTTAATCAATCAAATAATATATTTAAATTTAATTAATCTTCATTTTAAGATAGATTAGAAGTGAAACTCTCGTTTTGATCCTAATAAAGTTCCCGAGACAGCTTTTGCGTTGAGCATTGGTTACATCAAAAAATTGCCCACGAAAAAGCCGGCACGGTAAATACCGAGCCGGCCCTCAAGAAAGAAGGTTCTGATTAGAAGCTATGGCTGATACCTAAACAAGCTGTCCAGGAGTTGAAGTCTCCGTCGTTCTTAAGATATTTGTTGGCTTTGCCGTATCCTGCATAAGCATAGAGCTGCGTTCTCATGCTAAGCGGATATTCATAGACGGTTCCGACAGAATAAATGTTGTATTTCTGGTTGTTTTCATTAACTTTGCCGTGGGCATAGTTTCCTTGGAGTTTCCATTCGCCGCCGAAAACCTTGTATCCGATAGCTGCAGTTACAGCATGCTGTGTCACACCGGAAGCGCTCAAACCTGTCGGGGCAGCTTTCCAAGCCGGCATCATCTGACTGTCTTTGGCATATTGATATCCGGCCCAGAATGTCCAGTCACCGAAGCCCTGCTGACCGCCTAAAGTTACAAGGTAAGTCTTGTCGGCTTTCAGGTCTTTGTTGTCATACATTTCGACCATGACACTAAAGACGGTTTCGTTTTTATTGAAATCCAAACCGATGCCATAGTAGTGATCGTTATGACTCCACTTCTGATCGTCTCCGCCGATACCATTGGAATACATTGCAGTAACGGTTGTGTTTGCAAATTCCGGGCTCTTGTAGATAACCATGTTATCCATTCTGTCGGAAGTCACAAAGACGCCGGCTACGTTGCCGTCTGTATAGTATGAAGTCCAAAGAGCTGAGCCGTGAAGGATGGTATATGTTCCGCAGTCTGAAGAAAGACCGCCGGCTCGGCCGAAGGCGACTTCGCCCCATTTGCCTTTAGCTTGAAGCAGGGACTCACGGCTGAAGGCTTTACCTTCGAAAGCGGCATCACCTGACTCGGCGTAAAAGCCTTGTTCCAGGATAAATCCGACGGAGTTGCCGTTGCCGAGGTCTTCGGTTCCTTTAATGCCGAAACGGCTTCCGGCGTAGATGCCGTCGTCAATTCTTACTTTAGCGGCTTCGTGTTTGTGTTTTGTAACGGCTACGGCCTGGTCGATAACACCGTAGAGCGTAACATTGGATTCTGCATATGCGTTGATGGACGCGGCTGCGATAATCGCAGAGACAAGAATTCTCTTCATCATTTTGGAATGACTCTAAAAAGGGGATTTGGCTCAAAAGAAAGATCAGCGAATGCTAGAAAAAACTTCAGCCGGAAGGGGATAAATATTTCGCAGATTTTCTTGGATGGTTGGTCGGAAGTCCGAAATTTTCGGACCTCCGAATGCTGCTAATTAGTTATTGGCAGGAATCTGATAGGACTTGAGGAACTTCAGACCGTTGTTAATGTCCGGTGTAAAGATTCTGTCTTTTGTGACGAACGGAACAACCTTTCTGTAACCGTCCAAGAGTTTTGTTGTGCCTTGACCCATCTGTTTGCCGTCTTGTTTTCTCATATCCATAGCCTGTGTGGTGTGGAGCACTTCATAGGCGTAGATTTCATAACCGACGTCGGCCATCTTAGAAAGACGATCGGCAGTGGCGTTAAGGTTGGAGAAGGTTTCTTCAATACCGATGGAAGTCGGTACACCGTACCCGATGACGCTGTTCGTCAGAGCCATACCGTCGGCATAAAGGCCGGACATGGACTGAGCGATGTTGGCAAATCCGTCGCCGCCCTTGTTTTCTTTAGCAACAAGGTATGTCGGCAGACCTGTTCTGTGGTCATCAACTAACTGAGTTGTTCTCCAGGCAGAGATGTGCATGACTTGACCGAGGGCCTTTGTCAGGCTTTCCATCTGAAGGGCAAGCTGAGTGTTGTCGAAGTTGGAGCAGGAGTTGACATAAACGGTCGGCTTGCCGGCTCTCATTTCGTCCAAGACTTCGGCATTGCTGTACCAGCGGTCGTTTTTGGCTTCGGTATTGACAATCGGGTTGTCGGTGGTGTGGTTGATGGCGGTATTCAGAAGACCTTTAGTCTGGTTGAGTTCTTCCATCGCAGCAGCCAGGATATAACCGGCAGATCTGAAGCTCAGCGGATCCTGGAGGTAACGCTTGGCGTCTTTCTTCCAGAGGTAAGAGCCCTTCAGGTTGGCAAGAACTGCTTCAGCGGCTTCGTGTCCCTGAGGCCAGCCTTTGGTTTCAACCGTGTGCCAGAGGTACGGAGATACGTTGCCGTTTAAGGCTTCCAAACTGGAAGCGATCACAACAGGACTCAAAGCGAGATAGTGTTCTGCTTTCTTAACGGCAGCGATGGACTGAGCTTCAGCAACGTTGCTGTTGGACAGAATGGAGATGCCGTCCATGCCGAAGGGATGATAGGGCTGAAGTTTAAGTTCTTTGCGAACCTGAGCGGCAGGAACGCGTTTGCCTTGGTAGCTCACATCCCATTCGCCCATGAGAGCCAAGCCGATGTGGGTTGCCATGCTCAAGTCGTTTGCGCCTTCAGATCCGCGAGAAGGAATCAACGGGCAAACGTCATTGTTGATGTATTCCTGGAAAGCTTTGGCAGCGGCCTCGCTCATACCGGTGTAACCGGCAGCCATCTGGTTCAGACGGATGACCATAGCCATCTTGGAGATTCTGTCATCGAAGTAGGGTTCCAGACCGGCGGCCTGAATACGCATCTGGCGTTCGTTGAACTTAATAGAAGCGCTGCGGTTCGGCTCGGCTTCAACAGAGGCGCCGGCAACCTTTTGATCTTTCAAAGCACCGTAGTTAACGGTCAGACCATAAATGTCGCGGCCGTCGGTAGCAGCATCGATCGGAGCTTTGTAAGAAGCCTTAATTCTTGCCCAGCCTTCGGGTGTGACGGCAACTTTTTCGCCGGGAGCGGAAATGGCCCAAAGTTCGTCCACGGTCAGTGTACGGCCGTCAAGATTATGTGTGGCGGCAAAAGACAAGGGCGCGATGGCAAGAAGGATGGAGATGACGAGTGGTTTTTTCATAAGAGTTCTCCTTGGTGATCTAAGCTTGGTTATCTGAAATTAGTCCACTGAGTTTGATGACAGTTACTGCATAAGTCTTGACTGGCTTTGTGTTCGGAGTGGCAAACGACACAATCAACCGTATTTCCGTAGTGAGCGGACTGATGCGGATACTTATCCTGCGGGTTGGCCTTGGTCTTAATTTGTGCCATAGGTCCGTGGCAGCTTTCGCACTTTTGAGTGGAAGGCTTGGTAAATTCAGTCGTGTTGTCGTGACAAGTCGAGCACTGCATTTGAGCTGCCATGCTGTGTTTCATCGGCATTCCGGCAAGAGTCGGGGCGTCGGCAGCGAAAGCAGAACAAGAAAGCAGGGCAGCAAAGAGCGGAATAAAGAATTTTTTCATGTTAGTTCCCCTGTGCTTTGAGGTAAGCGGCAGCGTTTCGGCCGGCTTCCAATCCGAATACCATGCAGTCAACGGAAGAGCATCCTCCGAGACGGTCCATACCGTGGACGCCTCCGGTCACTTCACCGGCGGCATAAAGTCCGGGAATCGGCGCAAGCGTTGCCGTTGAAAGAACTTCCGATCTCGGATTGACGGCGATGCCGCCCATGCAATAGTGAAGCTTCGGTGTCAGACGCATGGCATAGAACGGAGCTTTAAGCGGCTGTTTGACGTCGAGAGGTTTGGCAAACGGATCTTTCAAAGTGCCGGCAACAATCTTGTTGTACTCATCGACCTGCTGCTGGAGTGCTTTAAGCGGAATGTCATAGGCTTTAGCAAGATCAGCCAGTGTTTCGTAACGGAAGACCGTTTTGTCCCGATAAGCCGCTTTGAAACCTTCTGCGTGTTCAGTGGTCTTTTCTCCGCAGAAAACGATCGGATAGTTGATCTTTTCGGGTGTGCTTTCGCTTAAGACCTTGAGTTCGGCATCAGCGCGAGTACGTCGGTCGGCAAGTTCATTCATGAAGCGGCGGCCGGTCTTCGGATTGACAGCCATGCCTTCCGCAAAAGCGTAATCAGCGAAGAAGCTTCCGGGGCCGGCCCCCTTTTCGTCAGGAGATGCCCAAGGTCCTAATTGATACATATCGAGCATAGAGGGCAGGCAGCCGGACTTCAATAATGCCTTGAGCATTTCGGCGGTGGCGCCGGGCTGTGAAGTGCACTCTAAAAGGGAGTAAACCGGCATAGTGGTTTTAATGAAATCTTTGTCCTGGCCCCAGCCGCCTGTGGCGACTACGATTCCGCCGCGGGAACCGATTCTCTGTCCTTTCTTAGAGGTACCGTCTTTCCAGTTGTAATCACAGTTGACCAGTACCCCTGTAACTTTGCTGTCCTGCATCAGAAGGTCAATGACTTGAGAGCGATTACGGAACTGAACGCCGTTCTTCTTGAGCCAATTATGGATAGGAACAACGATTCCGCCGCCGGAAGCTGCTGTAGGAACCATGGTGCGTGGGGCACTGTGACCGCCCAAACGGATAACTTTATCCATGAGCTGAACACCGCATTCGTCAAGCATCGGGCAGATATTGACGGCGTTTTCAGCAAACTTTCTAGCAAGGTCCGGATGGTTGAATCCGCGGCCGGCTTTGGTCATGTCGGCGACCATAAGTTCGACAGAATCTTTGATGCCTTGTTTCTGTTGTTTAGGATTCAGGGGTACGGACATAAGACCGCCGCAGAGACAAGAGTTGCCGCCGAAGGCTTCCATCTTATCGAGGATCAGAATGTCTTTGACGCCGGCTTTCAAAGCAGCGTAAGCGGCGGAGAGTCCGGCAAAACCGCTGCCGACGATAACTAAGTCGTGGACTTCATTGAAGGACTGAGCTGCTGAGGTGGGAGCTGCAAACGCCGATCCGGAGGCCAGACCGGTCACAGCTAGTGTTCTCAAGAAATTTCGACGACTGAATGAGGATAAGGGTTTCATTTGTTTTCCATGTGATCAACGTCTTAACAATTAGAAATACTATACCGACTAGACGGTTTAAATAATTAGGAAAAGTACTAATAAATGTTGTATGTTAAGAATTTAAAATATCTATTTTAAATATAAATAAAACAATAAGTTAATTATTTTTATCTGAATATAAGAGAGGCTTGATCACGTAAAGATGACTGTATTTTTCATACAAAAAGATCAAGAAGAATAGAACTATTTCTTAAAGTAAGCTTAAACAACTTTTTGACTGTCTTGTTTTACTGTACCTAACAGTTAAGTAAAACTATAATAAGATTAGAGTTACGGCGCCTCTTCTTTCAATGGTCCGAAACTAAATATTTTTGCAAGGCAGATTTTGCAATGGAAACCAAAAAACAGACGAGAAAAACAAGCAGTAAGACAAAAGAATTGATCTTAGAGGTAGCTCGCGAAATAGCGGCACAGAAGGGCGTCGGCCAGCTGACGCTGGAAGCCGTTGCAGAAAAGGCAGGGATTAGCAAAGGCGGTTTGCTCTACCATTTCCCCGGGAAGAAGGAATTAATTATTGCCTTGATGGATAGCTATGTCGCGCATTTGTCTCAGGAACTATACCCGGAAGTCGAAAAGTTTAAGGGCCATCCTCAAGCTCTGGTCTTGGGTTTTATTAATTGGTATAAGAAATTTAACGGCATCGCAGCGACCAATCGTACTTGGGGTGCGGCCGTTTTTGCTGTCCAATCTTTTGATCCTCAGTTGATGGAACCGCTTCACAATTGGTACCGTCAACTGTTTGAAAAAATCCGCGGCAGCGGTCCTGATTCCTTGGATACAGCTACAGCCATTCTGGCCATAGAAGGTTTGTTCATGCTTTCGCTCTACAACCTCGACCACTTAACAACCGAAGAGAAGTCGCGGATTATTCAGCATATCGAGGATCGTCTGCTGATGCGTGAATTGAGTCCTAAGAGCCTTTCTGAGTAGTTTTAGGATTTTGCACCTATTAACCGTTAGGCAGGTTATCAATGTGCGCTGAGATTCCTTGAAAATGCAAAATCCTTTTCACTCTGAAACACGGTAGTGAGACAATGGCAAGATCAGCCGGCTAATTGTCGGTCAGCTTACAGTTAAAGTCACCTGACGATCTAGAAATAATTACTAAAGTCCTCGCAATCGCAAGGTAACTCTATTAGATTTCGGAAAAATTCTATACCTCAGTATAGAATTTTTCTATAGTGTACTATGGAATTTTTCCATAGTTCGGTATAGAATTTTTCTATACAACTGTATGGAATTATTCCGTGAGCTTTGCTCCAAGCCTGTCAGATTGCCTAAAGATCACAAAGTGTTTTCAAAGTGAGGAGATGTTTGTATGTATTTAGAAAGAACAATCCAAAAAGAAATTCCCAATCTTTGTAAAAACTTTAAGGTAATTATGCTCTCCGGTATGAGACAGGTGGGCAAGAGCACACTGTTTTCTCATTTAAAAGAAAGCGAAAGAAAACACATCAACTTAGATGATTTTGATTTCTTGGATCTTGCCGAAAATGCCCCATCTGCATTTTTTAGGCAGAATCCATTGCCTGTATTCATTGATGAAATCCAGAGGTCTCCTAAACTTTTTCAACAAATTAAGGCAGAGGTCGATAAAAATGAAAAATATGGACAAGTATGGATTACGGGCTCTCAAAGGTTCTCCTTGATGCAAGGGGTAGGAGAGTCATTGGCCGGCAGAATATTTGAAGTTCACTTAATGCCATTTAGTCTTTATGAAAGGCAAAATCTTGGATTGGAACAAGAGCCTTATCTTCCGAGATTAGATCCGGAAACGAAGTTGGCAACAAAAAACACAGAGGAAACCTGGAAAGTAATTTGGCAAGGCGCTTGGCCAAGATTAATTGATAAGAACCCTAAGGAGAGAGAGCAGTTTTTTGAGGCTTTTATTTCAACTTTTTTGGAGCGCGATATCCGCACACTGAGTAATGTTGAACGTTTGACTTCTTTTAGGAAATTTCTTGTAGCCCTAGCATCTCGTACAGGTCAAGAGCTTCGTATTAATAAACTAAGTGAAATCGCAGGAATAACCGATGTAACGACAAAGAGGTGGCTTTCTATAGCTGAGGCAGCGGGGATTATTTATTTTCTGCCGGGATTTTATTCAAATTTAACAAAGACATTAACCAAGTCGCCCAAGTTGTACATGACGGATACTGGGTTGGCAGCGTATTTATGCGGCATTTCTTCGCCGGATGAACTGGCAAGTGATACGAATGCAGGCGCTTTTTTTGAAACATTTGTTGTGACTGAAATTCTTAAAAGTTATCGTCATAACGCGATAGAGCCTAAACTTTTTTATTACAGAGACTCAAAAAAACAGTCCGAGATCGACCTGCTTATTCACAGAGATGGGAAGTACTACCCTGTCGAAATTAAGATGTCTAGCCATCCTGATATCCACATGATTAAAAACTTTTCTGAGCTAGAGAAACTCGGTTTGAAAATAGGGACTGGCTCAGTTATTTGTATGACCGAAAATATCAAATATTTATCAGATTCTGTAGTGGCACATTCTCTATGGGACCTCTAAGGTCCTTCCTTTCGTTTTAATACAGATAAATCCGGTCGGCTACCGTTTTGTCTGTAACCTATCGATCGCAGACGTCGATTTTTTCAGAATGAAAAAGCAGTTCAAAGTCTTCGGACTCAGGACTGAAACGATAAAGATTGCCTTCCGATAAATCGTAGTAAAGTGCATGAAGCTTGAGCTGTCCATTCTTAACACGCTCTGCGATCCAAGGATATGAGAGCAGGTTATCAAGGGAAATCAGCACGGCGCCTTCTTCACAGTGGCGGCTCCGAGTCTTTTCATCTTCATCACCGGTCATGGCCTGAAGGCGCTCCAAAGCCGGAGAAGCAATACCAACCCAATCCTGAATATAAGTTTCTCCGGCAATCGATTCCGGAGCCATGAGTCCGTGAATGCCGCCGCAATGAGAGTGCCCCATGACGACAATGTGTTCGACGTTGAGATGTTTGACTCCGTATTCAATGGCGCTCATCACAGAACAAGGATTTGAGGCTTGTGTGACTGCCGGAACGAGCGCGGCCACGTTTCTGATCACAAACAAATCACCCGGCTTGCAGTGTAGAAGAATTGCAGGATCTACCCTCGAATCACAGCAGGCGACAACCAGTGTCTTAGGGTTCTGGGCCTTTTCCAGTGATTCGAAATACTGTCTTTCCTTTAAGAAGTAAGTCTGCTTGAAGTTGTGGAAGCCTTCTATAAGTTTGTGAAAATTATCCATTTTGTTCTGAGTTTTGATGTTTGAGTTCACAGAACTATACAACGGCGACAGGCCCAGCCATTCGAGGCTTCGCCCCGATTTAGACTCAAGAATCAATGACCGGCGAGAATGTACAGGAGCCAGTAATCTACGGAGTAAAGTCCTGAGCCGACGATAAATATGGCAATGAGGCCGAACAAGTAAGGCAGAGCAGGAGAGGTCAGATCTTTGCCGATAGTGACTTTCGTTGCAATCGTGAAGCTAACGATTGCCGGAATGACTGCCAGTCTCGTGAGGAAACCGGCCATGAGAAACAGCGGAACGAAAGTTTCAATGACGGCTGCTGAGTAATACCCGACCTTCGGAGAAAAGAATAAGACTTTCGGAAAATTCGCTGCGTTTTCCGGATGGAAAAGTTTCTGCACTCCATAAGGGAGCATCGCCAAGGCAATTGCCCATCTGAACAGAAGAGAAGCCATGCTGGCGGAAGTTGGGTCACAAGTCCAATGCAATATGGTGGATAACATTTTCATTCCTTTAGTTTATGGAGGAAATTTTAGAAAAGAAGTACATAGGCAATGGGTTAGAGTTGCTTAAATGAGGTAGTGAAGGAGAGTGGTTAGAAGAAATTCCGGTGTTTTTGAAGTAAAGACTGCGTTGGAAACCCGAAAAATCAAGACTTCAACAGAGCTGTTTACCGCTCACAAAATTGTTCCTGAGTGACGGCTTCAAATCTATAATCAATTTGTTTCGGCGGATGGTTTTTGCTGAAACACGCTCAACAGGAAACCTGTGAAGCAGCCGCAAAATACTCCGATAAATTGCGGCCCCCTGAGCGGCAAGAAATTTGTCCAAGGTGAAAAAGTGATTAAAGACTTAATAGAGAATTCATATCTATTCGGTGGGAATGCTCCTTACGTAGAAGAGTTATACGAGCAGTACCTCGAAGACCCAAATTCCGTAGATGAAAAATGGCGTCAGTACTTTGACCGTCTGCAGCAGGCCCCGGCTTCCGACGGCCGTGTCGAAACCATTGACGTTCCTCATGCACCCATCGTTGAGGCTTTCGCACAGAGAGCATCCGAACCGCGTTCGGCTGTTTGTCCGGTAAGTGAACGAGATCTTGATCTGGCAAAAAAACAGGTTGCGGTTCAGTCCATCATCGGTGCGTACCGATTCTTAGGAAGCCGCTGGGCCAACCTTGACCCGCTGCACAGAAGAGAACGTCCGAAGATTCCCGAGCTTGAACCTTCCTTCTACGGACTGTCCGAAACGGATATGGACAGCACCTTCTCGGCAGCTAATACGTATTTCGGCGCCGATAAGATGACGCTTCGGGATTTAATCGCCGCCTTGAAACAAACTTATTGCAGCGATATCGGTATCGAATTCATGTACATCAGCGATCCGGTGATCAAACGCTGGTGGCAGCAAAAACTGGAACCTTGCCGCTCAACCCCGAGCATGGACGCCAAGTCCAAGAAACGCATTCTTGAAGAACTGACGGCCGCAGAAGGTTTGGAACGTTATCTCCATACCAAGTATGTCGGCCAGAAACGCTTCTCGCTCGAAGGCGGAGAAAGCTTTATTGTCGCCATGGATGAAATCGTGGAAACAGGCGCAGCACAAGGCCTGGAGGAAATGGTTATCGGTATGGCTCACCGCGGTCGTCTCAATGTGCTCGTCAATACGCTTGGCAAAGCGCCGAGTGAACTGTTTGCAGAGTTTGAAGGTCACTACAAGAGTAAAGACCTGCCGGCGGGCGACGTGAAATATCACAACGGTTTCTCAAGCGATGTCGTTACCGCTTCCGGACCGATCCATCTGGCTTTAGCCTTTAATCCTTCTCACTTGGAAATTGTCGACCCGGTCGCAGTCGGAAGCGTTCGCGCCCGACAGGATCGCCGCCATGATCCTAAAGGTCGCCGCGTGATGGGCGTTCTTGTTCACGGCGACGCTGCCTTTGCAGGTCAGGGCGTCGTCATGGAGACGCTGAACCTTGCCGATACCCGCGGCTACGGTACCGGCGGCACGATGCACATCGTGATCAACAATCAGATCGGTTTCACGACTTCGGATCCTCGTGATAAAGGCTCGATGACATATTGCACGGATCCGGCAAAACTCATTGAAGCCCCGGTTCTGCACGTGAACGGTGACGATCCGGAAGCCGTCGTATTTGCGACGCGTCTGGCCATGGAGTTCCGCAAGAGCTTCAGCCGCGACGTCGTGGTTGACATTGTCTGCTTCCGCCGTTTAGGCCATAACGAACAGGACACGCCGGGACTGACTCAGCCGCTGATGTATAAGAAGATCAATGTCCATCCGGGTACTCGCCAGGTTTACGCTGACAAGCTGGCACTTCAGGGCGTCGTAAGCCCCGAAGAAGCCAAAGAAATGGTTGCCGCATATCGACGCAGTCTGGAAAGCGGTATCCCGCCGAGACAGACGGCTTTGATCGAAGGCAAGAACCCTTATGCCGTTGATTGGTCCCGTTACAACGGCAGCTGGACAGACGATGTGAAGACGTCTGTTCCTTTGGACGAATTGAAGCGTTTGACGGATGTCATTACGACCGTTCCGGAGAACTTCAAGCTCCACCCGCTCCTTCAAAAGGTCATCGCAGATCGTCGTCTGATGATGCAGGAAGAAATCCGTGTGGATTGGGGCTTAGCCGAACATCTGGCTTTTGCCACGCTGCTCACGGGCGGATACTCCGTTCGTATTTCCGGCGAAGACTCCGGCCGCGGAACCTTCAGCCATCGTCATGCCGTCTGGCACGATCAGAACCGTGACCGGTGGGATTCGGGTATTTGGATTCCTTTGGAGCATCTAGGTGAGCATCAGGCTCAGTTCACAGTGATTGACTCCGTTCTTTCTGAGGAGTCAGTTCTCGCATTTGAATACGGCTATGCCAGCTCTTCTCCGAAGTGCCTGACGATTTGGGAAGCTCAGTTCGGCGACTTTGCCAACGGCGCTCAGGTCGTGATCGACCAGTTCATCAGCTCCGGTGAGGCCAAGTGGGGCCGCAAGAGCGGCTTGACGATGCTCTTGCCTCACGGCTACGAAGGGCAGGGCCCCGAGCATTCATCTGCCCGAGTCGAACGTTATCTGCAGCTTGCAGCAGATACCAATATGCTGATTTGTCAGCCGACAACCGCAGCTCAGATCTTCCATTTGCTGCGCCGTCAGATGGTTGGCAATATCCGCAAACCTTTAATCGTCTTCTCTCCAAAGAGTCTGCTGCGCAACAAGATGGCAAGTTCCGATTTGGAAGAACTCTCCGAAGGCAAATTCGAAACCGTCATCGGTGAAATTGAAGAGCTCGATGCCGATAAGGTCAGAAGAATTCTGGTCTGCACCGGCAAAGTTTATTACGACCTCGTGAAATACCGCAAAGAGCATGAAATCGATGATGTCGTCATCGTTCGTCTTGAACAGCTTTATCCCTTCCCGCACAAGAGTTTCCGAGAAGAGACTTCTGGTTACTCCTTCGCTTCCGAGGTGGTTTGGGTCCAGGACGAACCTCAGAATCAGGGCGCCTGGTTCTATGTGCAGCACCATTTGCTTGAAGAAATGCCTTCCGGCGCAAGATTGAGTTATGCAGGACGTCCTGCTTCATCTTCGCCTGCCGTCGGCTATGCCAGCAAGCACGCCGAGCAGCTTAAAGAATTGGTGGAAAACGCTTTCGGACGCCTTAAAGGCTTTATTCAGACGAAATAGTTCAAGCGTTGCTTTGTAAAGAATTCGGAGAAAAAAGAAATGTCTATTGTTGAAGTCAAAGTACCCGAGCTGTCCGAGTCTGTTTCGGAAGCCAGTCTGATTGAATGGAAAAAGAAAGTCGGTGAACCGGTTAAGGCCGATGAAATTCTTATTGAAATTGAAACCGATAAGATCGTTCTGGAAATTCCGGCGCCGGCAGACGGAGTGCTGGCAAGCATTGAGCAGCCTGATGGTGCGGCAGTCCTCAGCGACCAATTGATCGCCACAATCGATACTGAAGGAATGGTTGGTGCACAGGCGGAAGCCCCTAAAGCAGCCGTTGCTGAAGAAGTCATTATTTCGACGCCTGCGGCAGCCCCTGCGCCGACTCCCTCACCCGCTGCGCCGACGGCAGCTGCTTCTACGCCAGGCGCCTTTATGATGCCTGCCGCAGAAAAACTCATGGCAAACAGCGGATTGTCTGCAACTCAGGTTGCAGGAACAGGCGTCGGCGGACGTATCACGAAACCCGATGTCATCGCTGCCTTAAAGAGCGCTCAGCCTGTGGCTCCATCTGCTGTTGCCGCAGCTCCGGCTCAACCGGCCGCTCCTAAATCCGCGCCTGCTAAACAAGCAACTCCCGTCGCATCTCTTGACGGCAGACCCGAGCAGAGAGTTCCGATGTCTCGCCTTCGTGCCAGAGTGGCCGAACGCCTCGTAGAGTCCCAGTCCAACTGCGCCATTCTGACTACTTTCAATGAGGTGAACCTGGCGCCGGTAATGGCTTTGAGAGCGAAATACAAAGAAAGCTTCGAGAAGAAGTATGGCGTCAAACTCGGCTTTATGAGCTTCTTCGTTAAAGCTGCTGTTCACGCTTTGAAGCAGTACCCGATCATCAACGCCTCGGTTGACGGCTACGACATCATTTATCACGGATATATGGATATCGGCATTGCAGTGGGTTCTCCCCGCGGTCTTGTTGTACCGGTCTTAAGAGATGCCGATCAAATGACGTTTGCCGAGATCGAACTCAAGATTGCAGACTTTGCTAAGCGTGCCAAGGACGGTAAGTTAACGCTCGAAGAGCTGACCGGCGGCACGTTTACCATTTCCAACGGGGGCGTATTCGGGTCTCTCTTCTCCACACCGATTATTAATCCGCCTCAGTCCGCCATTCTCGGCATCCACGCGACCAAACCACGTCCTGTAGCAGAAAACGGCGAAGTCGTGATTCGTCCGATGAACTACTTTGCGATGAGTTATGACCATCGCATTATTGACGGACGCGAAGCCGTGCTGGCACTTGTGGCGATGAAAGAAGCCCTTGAAGATCCGGCCCGTTTACTCTTAGATCTCTAAGGAGCAGGTTATGAAAGATGATATTCAGACCTTTGACGTCGTCGTCATAGGCGCCGGTCCCGGCGGATATGTTTCTGCGATTAGAGCAGCTCAGTTGGGCTTAACCGTATGCTGCATTGATGATTGGGTCACGGACGGTAAACCTGCACCCGGAGGTACTTGCACCAATGTCGGGTGCATTCCCTCGAAGGCTCTTCTTGCGAGCAGCTGTCTCTTTGAAGAAATCAGAGACAAAGCTTCCGAGCACGGGATTCATGTTGAAGAACCCACGATTGATGTTCCGACGATGATTGCCCGCAAGGCCAAGATCGTTCGTCAGACTAATGACGGAATTCTTTATCTCTTCAGAAAGAACAAAATCACGTTCCTTAACGGTCGCGGATTCTTTGTGACTTCTGATGAAGACGGTTATCTGATCGGTGTGGAAGGCAGGGACGAGACACGTGTTTTTGCGAAGAACGTTGTTCTTGCTACCGGCAGCAAACCGAGACAATTCCCCGGAGTTCCTTTTGACGAGGAACGTATTTTGTCCAATGAAGGCGCACTGAAACTAAAGAGTGTTCCTTCTACCTTGGGGATCATCGGTGCCGGCGTGATTGGTTTGGAACTTGGCAGCGTCTGGAAGCGGCTCGGTGCCGATGTCCGAATTCTTGAAGCCATGCCGTCATTTCTGCCTTTTGCGGACTCCGCGATCAGCAGAGAGGCGCTGAAGGCCTTTAAGCAGCAGGGTATCGATATGGAGTTCGGTGTTCACATCGACAGCATTCAAAATGACGGTGACCGTGTCATTGTTCAATACAAGGACAAGGACGGAAAAAACAGCGAGATGTGGGTTGATCGTTTGATCATTTCTATCGGCCGCGTTCCGTTTATAGCCGCTTTAGATGCACCTGTTGTCGGCCTCAAACTCGATGAAAGAGGCTTCGTGGAAGTCGATGCAGAAAACCGTACGAATCTTCCTCGAGTATGGGCGATCGGTGACCTTGTCAAAGGTCCGATGCTGGCTCATAAGGCCGAAGAAGAGGGTGTGGCGGTTGCAGAACGCATTGCAGGACGCAAAGCTGTAACGCATATTGAACGCGTGCCTTCCGTGGTTTACACCGAACCGGAAATTGCTTGGGTAGGCAAAACCGAAGATGAACTGAAGAATGCTGGTAAGCCTTACAAAGTCGGTGTCTTCCCGTTCATGGCCAACGGCCGCGCCAGAGCTGTCGGAGAAACCCAAGGCTTTGTGAAGATGCTGGCAGACGCCGAGACCGACCTGGTTTTGGGACTGCATATCATCGGACCTCAGGCCGGCGAGCTGATTGCGCAAGGCTGTGATGCCTTGTCCTTCGGCGCGACCGCAGAAGACCTGGCACTGATCTGCGATCCTCATCCTACTTTCAGCGAGGCCATCAAAGAGGCGGCCTTAGCGGTAAATAAAGAAGGCATTAACTTTTAGCTAGAATAATGAGACCTGGGACCAAGAAATCTCAGGTCTTATTTTTGCTTAGGCCGCACACCATTCAGGAGCTTTTCGGATGCGAATCCCGCTTATTCTTTTTACTCTCGGCTTGCTCAGCTTCAATGCTTGGGCAGTGGAGCCGCCGTCGACTGTTCCTTTCGCCAAGAGGTACGATCCCGCCTCCATTACAACAGCTTCACGAGCAAGAGAAGTCATCGCGGCCTACGACAACGAAAAGAGAGTCTGGGAGAACTGGTACAAAGAAGAAACAGCTCAGTGTTATCGCAACTTTTTTGTGACTTATTGCTTGGATAAGGCTAAGTCGGAACGCACAGAACACATCAATGAGGCTCGCCGCGTTTGGCTCGTAGCTAGAGACTTCCTGAGGAAGGAACGTTCCGAACAGGCGGTGAAAGACCGCAAAGCTGCTGAGGCCAAGCAAGCCGCCAAAAATGCCAAGATGGATGCTCAGCCCGCTCGCGTTGCTAAAGCTCCTTCCAAGACACGAGACGTCACGCCTCGCAAGCCGGGCGAAGGCCATGCCCATGCCGCAGATCGCGTTCTGACACCCGAAGAAGAAAAAGCGAATGCCGAAGCCTATGCCATGAAGCAGCAGGAGCGTGAACAGCGCATTGCCGAGCAGGAAAGTAAAGTTCCTGAAGCTCCTTCTATGACGCCTGAAGAACGTATTCAAGCTAGAGCCGAGCGCCGCGCCGCAGCCGAGAAGAAACGCGCTGAAAATATCAAGAAGCGCGCAGAAAAAGCTGCGGAGTATGAACGTCAGGTCAAGCTTCGTGAAGAGCAAGAGAAGAAGAACAGCGTCACAGGTGACTTGATTCCTCGGCTGTAACAATCCAAAAAAGATCGGAACTCCTTGATCTGATAGGATTGTGTTCCTAAACAAGGAACCTAAATGCCATCAGAATTCGTAAAAGAAGTTGCCGACGTTTTTGCCAAGGACGGACCTCTCTCTAAAGTTACCGCGAATTACACGCCGAGACCTTCGCAAATTGAATTTGCGACCTCGGTGGCGGAAGCATTGGAAAAAGGAAAAACGCTTGTAGCTGAGGCGGGTACAGGCACCGGCAAGACGTTTGCTTATCTTGTTCCTGCGCTCCTGAAAGATCAGAAAGTCCTGATTTCTACTGCAGGAAAGACGCTGCAGGATCAGCTTTTTACGAAGGACATTCCGGCGCTTTTAAAAGCCTTAGGCATGGGCTGCCGTGTTGCACTCCTCAAAGGACGTTCCAACTACATCTGCAAGCAGCGTTTAGAACATGCGCTTCAGGAAGATTCCTACGTTGCTAAGTCTCGAGAAGAAGTCGTTCATCTTCATCGCATTAAGAAGTTTGCCGGACAGTCCGTGACCGGCGAGCGCGGCGACATTACCGATGTTCCCGAAAACTCCGGTATTTGGCCGGAAGTGACAAGTACCGGTGAAAACTGTCTCGGCCCCAATTGCGATCATTACAACGACTGCTTTGTGATGCAGGCCAGAGAGAAGGCAAAAGAAGCTCAGCTTTTGGTGATTAACCATCATCTGTTCCTGGCCGATATTTCGCTTAAAGACAATCAAATCACGGACTTTCTGCCGGAATTTGACCTGGTGGTGCTTGATGAGGCTCACCAGCTGACCAACATCGCGACGAACTTCTTTTCTCAGACGCTGAATCTTTACGATGTCAGGAATTTAGCTGCGGACGCGGTTTCTCAAGGTTACGGTGTCAATAAACAGATTGATTGGAACGGCATCTACAAAACCATTTCAAACGCCTGCGATGATTTAATCAGCACGACGCACAACATCCTGAACACCAAAGATAAACAGCTTGCGGTTGCCAAATTCAAGGATAAGCATCTTTTGGTTGAACCTTTCAAAAAGCTTTTGAATGCGGTGGAGAAACTGAGCAACGCGGTTCATGTGCACAAAGAGGCATCTCCTGAGATGACGAAGCTCGATGAACGTTGCACAGAGGCCCTTGACCTTATTGAATATTGGCGCGATGTATTCAACGGCAAAGCGGTTTCTCGTTCCATGAAGGGTCCGCTCTTAGATTGGTTTACGGTGAAACCGAAGAATATCTTCTTCAACACCACACCGCTTTCTTATGCCGAAATGCTTAAGAGCGCTCGGGAAGTGCAGGGCAAGCCGTGGGTTTTGACATCCGCAACATTGGCTGCCAACGGGGACTTTAAACATTTTATTGACCAAGTCGGTTTGGAAGACGCAGAAACCAAATCTTGGGAGAGCCCCTTTGACTTTAAAGCTCAGGGGATGCTGTACATCACCGAAGATCTGCCGACACCGAGCGCCTCTAACTTCTCCGATGAAGTTGCCAAGCGCATTTGGCCGTTCATCAAAAAAAACAAGGGCAGAGCTTTTGTGCTGTGTACAACGCTTAGGGCAATGGAAGTGATTTCCGAAGCGCTGCGTTACTTTGCTGAGACAGAAGGTGTCTCAATGAACATCCTGGTTCAGAACGAACAGTCCAAGCAAGAATTGCTGCGTCGATTCAGAAGTGAAGAAAATTCCGTGCTTGTCGGTTCCATGAGCTTCTGGGAAGGCGTGGACATTAAGGGCGACGCGCTGTCCTTGGTTGTAATTGATAAGATTCCTTTCCCGCCTCCCGATGATCCGGTGTTTGAGGGACGCTCAAAAGAACTTGAGGCGGAAGGCAAGAATTCTTTTAACGAAATATCCATTCCGGAAGCGATCATGCTCTTGAAGCAGGGGGCCGGTCGATTGATTCGTGATGAGAAAGATGAAGGTCTGTTGATTCTCTGCGACAACCGTCTGTTATCCAAGGGATACGGAACAAAGATTTGGAAGAGTCTGCCTGACTTTGCTAGAACTAAGGTTTTTGATACCGCAATGAATTTCCTGGAAAGGTGCCAGGAGCCGAGAGGTTAAAGGCAGCTCGGTAAAAGTAGATTTCAAACGGGGACATATCGTAAGAATGTCTCCGTTTAAACCGCAGTTACCAAAAGGAAATCGGGCTGTAAAGGTTCTTCAGACAAGCTGCCGCGCTCAGCGCGGCTGTGGTGCTGGACTTCGGATTTGCCGGATCAGGTTTGCCGGAAAATTCCATCACAGCATCGGCCAGAGCAGAGCGATAGATAATCTTATGTGTATTGCTATGGACCTCGGGATCGGAAACAATCTTAACTTTGGTGTGAGGATTTTCCGATGCCAGCGCAGTAATGACGCCGACGTTGATGTTCTTCGGAAAACCTTTGATTGCTTCCTGAACTCCGCCTTCGAAAACCACCATCTTCTTGGTTAAGTCCAGAGTTTTGCCTTCTAAGGCGGGCGCTCCGAGCAAAGATTTAGGTGATTTGGTTGTCTCAATAACAACTTCTGATGCACCGCGCTGCAAAGCGCAGGTTTGAAGAAAATCTAATCCTCCGATGGCGCCGTTGACGATACAGATTCGGCCGTTGTTTTTAGCTGCGGTGCAAATCGCCTCTTGCTTGAAAGCATCGTCAGTAAATGCGCCGCTGGAGAGACAAATCAATGTTCTCCCGGACTTTAGAATCGGCAGAGTATATTCCTTAAGTGCCGCGCCTCCGGCGAGCTCGACGACCACCGGAGCTGCATTTTTCAGAAAATCTTCAAAGCTGAATACAGCAGAACAGTTGTATTTCGAGGCAAAGACTTGGGCCTTTTCTTGATTTCGAGCTAAGACAGAATGGAGTTTGAACTCCGGCAAAAAGTCATGAAGGACATTCGCAAATACGTTGGCCAAAGAGCCGGCGCCGATAACCGATACAAGAGACATAGTTCTGCAGTAGAGAATGAATTGAAAAACAGATACTACAACGCTTGCATCTGAGGTGAAATAGGCAAGTTTTCGGATATGTGAAATTACAGGCTTTGAACTCAGCTTGCAGAGTCAGGCGTGCAGTTCTTCCACTTCTGAGCCATGATCTGTGTTTTATCCAAAGCCGGAATCGGCTGAAAACCACAAATTAGACGAGCAAGATAATCAACAGACTCTTTTCCTTTGAAGTCAATCGCTTCCGTACGGGAAATCTTTTCAGGAGAATCAATGATCAGATTTTTGTACTCAAGAGTGGCCATTCGTTCTTTATTAGCGTTTTTGCATTGTGCGACGGGAATGCGGACACGATAAGGCGTTTGTTCCATGGTTGTTCCGCCGATCTCCAGCATTTCCATCTGAAGGTAATCGCGTTTGTTGTCACGGACGCGAACACGGCTGCCTTCTTTAATCCATTGATTACGGGCAAAAGGACGCCAATCGCCGGGATATTTAACTTGAGTGGCAAAAAATGGGAGACCGAGTTTATCGATAGATTCCTCGGCAAGATACTGCAAATCGCTGCACGTCATCTGCTCAGGATTCTGAGGAATAGTGCGGCAGCCGGCCAAGAGCAGCAACGCCGCCCCTGTCACGGCAAAAAACTTCTTATTGCGCATTAAAACAGTTTATTTGACTGCTGCGCCGTCTTTCGGAGCAGCTGTAGCTTTTGCGGCTTCAAATTCTTGAGCACGCAGGTAGGTATCATAGGAACCACGGTTCTTATTGGCATCAAGAATGCGCTGAATATCGGCAGCCTTGTCGTCCATGCCGAGCTTGTTATAGCTGTCTCGCATGATGATCAAAGCTTCTTCGGCCTGCGGAGAAGTCTGGAAGTTCAGAAGAACGTTTTCAGCGCGATTGATGGCGGCAATGTAGGCGTCGCGAACGTAATAATACTTGGCGGTATTGATTTCGTACTTGGCCTGAGCCTCGACCAGCTCATGCATACGTTCGCGGGCATCGCGGGCGTAGCGGCTGTTCGGGAAACGAAGCACCAGTTCTTTGAAAATATCGAAAGCATCGCGCGCAGCCTGAGCGTCGCGCTTAGAAAGGTCCTGACGGGTCAGATAGCTCATCCAGCCTTCATCTTCGTCCAGGGTGGCAATGCCCTTAATGTAGAGGGCGTACGGGGACAACGGATGCTCAGGATATTGCCTTAAGAAACGATCGCAGACTGCGATGGCCTGCTGCGGTTCTCCTTCTTTAAAGTAAGAGTAAGCAGTCTCAACTTGGGCCTGCTGAGAATAGCGACCGTAAGGATAACGGGCCTCTAACTTCTGATAGTAGTCACGGGCCGTTTCGTAGTTGCCTTCATTCAGATTGTCTCGGGCCTCGACATACAGTTTGTCAGCCGTCCAGCCTTCCGTCGGGTCTTCAACCCCTTTAAACATACTGCACGATGTAGTCGCTAAAATAACAGAACCCAGACAGGCGGCCGTTAATGTCCGCTTGATTATTGTTTTCAGGGCAAAAGACATAGAACTTAAGGTCAAAATGAATATTGAATTAGATGATTATAGTCAGACTGAGGCTTTTGAAGAAACCGAATTACAGGAATCTTCAAAAATTGAAACTTTTGAAGTTACCCTCGATCTTGACGGAGAGCGCCTCGATAAAGTCTTGGCTTCTTCTTTAAAAGACATTTCCCGCTCTCGTCTGAAGACCCTGATTGAAGACGGATTGGTCAAAGTCAACGGCAAAACTGTTGATAAACCCAAAGAAAAAATGAGTTTCGGCGATGAGGTTTCCGTTGAAATTAAGCCTCGCCTTGAAGATATGGATTTCATTGCTACGCCGATGGACATCGACGTGGTTTACGAAGATGACGACATCTTGGTCATCAATAAACCCGCAAGATTGGTTGTACATCCGGCCGCCGGGCACTGGGACGACACGCTTTTGAATGGTCTTTTGGCTTACAACCCGATTTTTAGAACACTGCCTCGCGCCGGTATTGTCCATCGTCTCGACCGCGACACCACGGGTTTGATGGTGGTGGCGAAAAACGAAAAAGCCATGCTCGATTTGGTTCAGCAGCTTCAGGCCCGCACTGTAAAACGCGAGTATTGGGCGCTCACCAGAGGCAAAGCGCCTGCAGATAAAGTCATTGAAGCAGCGATTGAGCGTGATCCCAGAAATCCGCTGCGCTTTACGATCGGTAAAGGCGGAAGAGCCAAACCGGCGACCACGCATATTCGCTGCATTGATCAGAAAGAAGTCAAAGGCAAACCTTTCTCTTGGGTTGCCTGCCGATTAAAAACCGGCCGTACTCATCAAATTAGAGTGCACATGGAATCTATCGGCCTGCCGCTGATCGGAGATCCGCTCTACCGCAATAAGCTTCCAAAACCCAAAGAAGATGGTTCCGTTCTGAATTCTTTTGATCGTCAGGCACTTCATGCCAGCCGTTTAGGTTTGATACACCCGGTGACCAAAGAAACGATGGAATGGTTTGCCGAGCCGCCTCAGGATTTCAGAGATTTGATGGATGAGCTGGGCTTTGGTCCGTGGGATCGACCTTCCGAAGTCTTCGGAGATCCGGTTGTGATGATCAATAACGATGAGTTGTCAGAGAATCAGAAAGCCGTCGGTAAAATCAGTTCGTGGGACGACTTTGATTTCGGTGATGACGATGAAGACGCTGATTCCAACTGGAAAATAGAACGTACAAAGGAATAGGGGCGTAATCTATGCAGAGTAAACCGGAATTGGAAGTGATCGTTCCTGAATGGAACGCTCCGGAAAACATTAGAGCTTTCTTCACGCTGCGCTCGGGCGGCATGTCCGCTGGCGCTTATGGAGACAAAGACGGTTTTTGCGGCCTCAATCTCGGAAATCATGTCGGAGACAATAAGTATTCGGTTCGCGGCAATCGCAGGATCGTAACCGATATGTTAGGCGCCGAACCCAAGTGGCTCAGCCAAGTTCATTCTTCTCGAGTCGTCAGGGCAGAAGACAACAACACTGAAGAACAAGCAGACGCCGAATTTACGACTGCCGCCGGTATTCCTTGCGTCGTGATGACCGCTGACTGTGTGCCGGTATTGCTTTGCGACAAAAAAGGAACCATTGTTGCAGCCGCTCACGCCGGATGGAAAGGCTTAGCCGATGGAGTCCTGCAAACCACCGTCGCAGCCATGAGAAAAGAAATCGGCGATGAAGAAGAAATCATCGCTTGGATCGGACCGCACATCCGCAAAGATCATTTCGAAGTGAGAGTCGACGTCGCTGACTACTACCGGGCATCTGCTGTTAAAGCCGCGGCCGACGATGCATTGGAATCGATCGGGGAGGGTGGTTGGCACTTGGATTTGGCCCGCTTCGCCAAGGAAGCTTTAAAGCAGGCCGGTGTGACTGAAGTCACCGACTGTGAACGCGATACATACTCCGATCCTGAGCATTTTTACAGCTATAGAAGAGATAAGGTAACAGGGCGCCATGGTGCATTCATCTGCAAGCGATAGTTCGAGAAGAAATTCCAGCGAAATCAGCTGGTATTACATTCAGCCCGGCTTCAAATTAATTGACGCCAAGAAGTGTGCTTGGGCTTTCGCTTTCTTCGTTTTTATTTTGTTCGTGATCAGCCGCTTCTCCCACAGCCTGATCTTTGATTCTCCGTGGGCGCTTTTGATCGTGCCCGGCGTCGCTGCGTTTGTGATCTGGCTCATGCTGGTCATGCAGCCGCATCGCCAGGTTTATTACCGGCTGGATCAGGACGGAGTTTTTTGTGAGTACCGTTCTTCTGCTTCAGCCCTCACAAGTTTTTTGGATTTGATTCTGAGCCTGCTGGGTTCAATCATCAAACTCAAGAACACGTTCTACATCAATAAGCATTCATCCCGCTCGCGTATGTTTGAGTGGGGAGAAGTCGTGGCCGTGCACGAAGCGCCTTATTGGAAAAAGATTACTCTGCAAGCCGGTCTGCACGGGGAGTTAAATCTTTGGACCAATGCAGAAAACTACGGCAATGTACTCACGCTGGTACGCGAATATGTTGCAAAAGAAAGGAAAAATTATGATTAAGAAGATTTTAGGAATAGCTGTTCTATTTGGACTGATGATGACTGCTGCTCAAGCTAAAACTTTCTTGGTTGACGTTCGTACTCCGTCAGAAATTGCGACGACGGGTAAGGTTGAAGGCGCCTTGGTTGCTAACTATTCCGCGCCGGACTTTGTGGATCAATTTAAGGCCTTAGGTGCCAAGCCTGACGATGATATTGAGCTTTACTGCCGTTCCGGGCGCCGTGCGGAAATGGCAAGTCAGATCCTCAGCAAGCTCGGATATAAAAATATCCGTAATCTCGGAGGCTATGAAGCCGCTGCCGAAACTCTTAAACGACCACTTGTGAAGTAAGTAAATGACCAAACGTCCTCCCCGCGTGGGTTTTGTTTCTCTGGGCTGTCCTAAAGCGCTTGTCGACAGTGAACGCATCGTTACCGAACTCAGAGCCGAAGGGTACCTCATTAGCTCGACCTACAAAGACTCTGATCTTGTGATCGTGAACACTTGCGGCTTCATCGATGCCGCAGTTCAAGAGTCTCTGGAAGCGATTTCCGAAGCGTTGAGCGAAAACGGCAAGGTCATTGTGACCGGCTGCTTGGGCGGTAAAAATACCGAGGAAGGCAACTTCGTCGCCCTGCGTTTCCCGAAATTGCTCGGCGTGACAGGTCCTGAGCAGACCGAAGAGGTCCTCCGTCTGGTGCATGACAACCTTCCGAGACCGCATGAGCCTTTCGGTGACTTGGTGCCTGCAGGCGGCGTTCTTCTGACCCCGAAACACTATGCCTATCTCAAGATTGCCGAGGGCTGCAACCATCACTGCACGTTCTGCATTATTCCTTCGCTGAGAGGTCCGCTGGTATCCCGTCCGATCGGTTCCGTCGTTCGTGAGGCATCTAATCTCGTCAAGAGCGGTGTGAAAGAACTGCTCGTCATTGCGCAGGACACGGCGGCATATGGTCAGGATGTGAAGTACAAACTGGACTTCATCGGCGGACGGGCCGTGAAGACCAACATTAAGGTCTTATTCGAAGAGCTCGGCAAACTCGGCGTTTGGGTACGTCCGCATTACATGTACCCGTATGCCTCCGTTGATGAAATCGTTCCGCTGATGGCTGAAGGCAAGATCCTGCCGTACCTCGACGTTCCTTTCCAGCACGCTCATCCGAGAATTCTGAAGGCCATGAAACGCCCGGGAAGCGAATACAACATGGAACGCATCAATGCCTGGCGTGCGATTTGTCCGGACATCACGATTCGTTCAACGTTCATCACCGGCTTCCCGGGAGAAACTGAAGAAGAATTCCAGTACCTCTTGGACTTCCTGAAAGAAGCTCGTCTCAACCGCGTCGGCTGCTTTGCTTATTCTCCCGTAGAAGGCGCGGCTGCGAATGATCTGCCCGGAGCTCTTCCGGAAAGCGTTCGCGTAGAAAGAAGAGAGCGCTTCATGGAAGTTCAAAGCGAAATCTCCAAAGAACTTCTGCGCGAGAAAGTAGGCAAGACGATCAAAGTCTTAGTGGATGAAGCGCCCGATGAAGACGGTATTGCGACGGCCAGATCTACTGCCGACGCTCCGGATATTGACGGCTTAGTCTTTATTGAAAACAATCCGAATGTGAAGCCTGGAGACTTTGTGGACGTCAAAGTCACGGATTCTTCCGACTATGACCTCTTCGCCGAAGTTGTAAAAGAACCTTAGTCTCTTCCGGGGCAAGACATTTGGCGCAGCGTTACAGAAATTGACGTCCTCCTCGTCATGAATGGCGAGGATTCCATACCACCTCTGCAGCGGCCGTAGCCTAGTGCTGCAGTGGGTCTCTTCGGGTTCCTGCTGACAGCGGCCTTACTGCACCACTCATTGCACAGGCTAACTGGGCCCGTCCGGCCCTTAATACATTTATCGCTCCGACCTCATCTGCGTTGGAGCGGTAACCGCAGCCAATGCATGCA